>CDZH01022002.1_pt1 | contig 13026 bp, 10 predicted proteins | sample 557721 | NCBI WGS metagenome assembly CDZH01 (sample SAMEA3182062, study PRJEB8094) | gut metagenome | biome: human; feature: gut; material: Stool; isolation source: human stools | place: Canada | collected 2013-01-14
CAGCAGTATTTCTGGCGGGTACGCCCATTGTTGGTCGTTTTGCCGTCCTTGTGCATGGCGAACCCGGCCTCGCAGACCGGATTACCGGCAGGGAGCGTTTTAGAGGCTTTCGTGCCGCGTGGATTGAGGGGAATAAACGTCTCGCCCTCATAGACCGTTTTTACGGTATTGTAGATGCTTTTCACGTCATAGCCCTTGTCGGCAAGAAAGGTGCATTCCTTCAAAGAAACCGTCTGATCCGCGGCCGCGAGGATCTCAGCGGCGACGGAGGAATCGGCGATATTGCCCGGCGTGGTCAGCTCGTAGAGCGGCAGCCCGGAGATGCAGTCCACCAGCACATGACTTTTGTATCCCCAGTAGAACTCATACCGCCGCTCATTGTGCTGGTTGGAGGCCGAGTGGACGCCGAGGGCACAGTCCAACACCGTTAAGATAAGAAAATCCGACAGCAAAAAAAGCTCCCCCGTCCATTTCAGTGAAGTGGACGGGGGAACTTTACTTATTTTATTGTTTCCTGTTGTACTTAATGTGCACTGAATAATAGAAAAAGCCTTATATTTCAAGCCATAGAGGCCAATCTGTGGTACAATAGGAGCAAGGGAACTGGCAAAAATCCAGCAAAAACCTTGCACCTGGAGGGCAACTATGTATCGTTACAGCAATGGCCAGATCAGCTTGGCGGATTTCAAACAGCCGGTGGGTATGAATCTGAAGGAAAGCAACCGTTGGGTAAAGAAAGCCCAGACGATCCCCTGGCCGGAGATTGAGAAGCGCTGCGCCGCCCTATTCACCAACCGGAAAGGGAATGTGGCCAAGCCGCTGCGTCTGGCCTTGGGAGCCTGCATCATTCAGGCGGAGTATGGCTATTCTGACGAGGAAACCGCGCTTCAGATTCAGGAGGACCCATATCTTCAGTATTTCTGCGGGCATCCTGGCTATGATGATGAAAAGCTGCCCTTTGCTCCGTCTTTGATGGTGTATTTCCGCAAGCGCCTGACGTCGGAAGTGCTGGGTGAGATCAATGAGATGATCGTGCGGGACGCAAAGGAGCGTCAGGCCAGAGAAGCCAAATCCAAGGATGACGATGATGATTCTGACGGCCAGCCGGGAACTGGCGGAAACAGCGGCACTATGATCGTGGACGCCACCTGCGCGCCGTCCAATATCCGTTATCCTCAGGATGTTTCCCTGCTCAACGAGGCCAGGGAGAACGCCGAAACGCTTTTGGACGTTCTTCACGATCCCGCGGGCGGAAAAGCCTCGAACCTACCGCAAACGCGCCCGGAAAGATTACCTGAAATACACAAGATGCCGTAAACACACCGCGAAAATGACCCGCAAAGCCATTGGGAAGCAGCTGGCTTACCTCCGGCGCGACCTGGATGCCATCGATAGCAAACTGTCCCTCGGAAAAAATCTGCCCCCTCGCCATGCGGAGCGTTTGGGCACGATCCGCGCCGTCTATGAGCAGCAGAAGTACATGTACGATAACCGTACCCACAGCGTACCTGACCGGATCGTCAGCGTGAGCCAGCCCTTCGTTCGGCCCATTGTGCGGGGAAAAGCGGGAAAGCCGGTGGAGTTTGGCGCGAAGCTGGACATCAGTGTCGTTGACGGATGGACGCGGCTGGAGTGCTATTCTTTTGACGCCTACAATGAGGCGGGAAATCTGCGGGAAATGGCAGAGCGGTTCCGAGCGCGAGAGGGGCATTCCCCCAGCCGGATCCTGGCGGACAAAATCTGCCGAAACCGGGAGAATCTCAGCTATTGCAAGGCGCATGGGATCCGTCTTTCCGGCCCGGCTCCGGGGCGGCCCAAGAAGGGTGAAACCAGAGACCAGGCTCAGGACTATCGGGATGAGTGCGAGCGCGTGGAAGTGGAGCGCAGATTCAGTCTGACGAAGCGTAAATGTGGCATGGGGCTGGTCACCGCAAAGCTGCGGGAGACTGCGGCCCATGTGATCGCCATGTCCGTTCTGGTGCTGAATCTCCGCAAGATTCAGCGCGCTCTTTTGAGAAGGCTCGCATATCTTCTGGAGATTCTCGCTCAGAACAAAAATTGGGCACTTGTTCAGTGGATATTAGTTAATACAATGTCCACCAGTAGTCAAAAAGGCACCGATAATGTAGAAATGGCACCCCTTTTGACCACCCTTCAAAAAAGAAAAATTTCCCCATCGACTAAAATAAGCTGAGCTGATGAGGTATTATGAAAATGCATTGAAAACAAAAAAAGCACGCACCCACCATTTAAGGTGAATGCGTGCAAATGATAAGTCGGGAGGAATCTTTGATTTTGGACTAAATCAGTATACTCACTCCACAGAACCGACTGTATGTCTATTATAGGTCAATCCTCGGCCTTGAAGTCGATGGCGGGCGAGACGACGGAATTGGCAAAGCCCGTGATCGGCACGAGCGTGCCCGCCCCCGCGAAGCGGACAAGGGAATTATACAGGTTCAGCCCCGTGGTCAGCGCCGCTAAAAAGATGAGCGTGACGGAGGTCGCGGTGCCCGCGTCGGCCTTGTCGAGCCCGAGGGACCTGTAGCCGTCCAGAATGAGCTGACCGAGCACGCAGATCGCGCCGCCGATCAGAAAGGCGAGCGCCGTATCCTTCCAGATGGGCGACTTCGGCGCCCTTTCCTTGATATACGCCTGATATTCCTGCGGTGACATATCCATAAGATCACTCCTTTTGGCATAGCATTTCCAGCGGGAGTATTTTTATCCATCGTTGCCTTTCCCCGCAAAATCGGCTACAATGGACGCGAGGTGATACCATGCGCTCACTTGGGCTTTACATCCACATTCCGTTCTGCAAGGCGAAGTGCATTTACTGCGACTTCTACTCCCTGCCGCGCGCCGAGGGACAGATGGACGCTTACGTCTCCGCGCTGACCGCGCAGCTTGCCGCGTGGCGGGAGCGCACGGCGGACTGCACCGTAGACACCGTTTACTTCGGCGGCGGCACGCCGAGCTATCTCGGCCCCGACTGCCTGTGCCGCCTTCTGGACGCGGTTTTTCAAAGCTACCGCGTCGCCCCCGGCGCGGAGATCACGCTCGAGGCCAACCCCGACAGTGCGCAGGATATTTCCGCCCTGCGGCAGCTGCACGATGCAGGCTTCGACCGCCTCTCGCTCGGGATGCAGTCCGCGGACGACGCGGAGCTGCGGCGCATTGGACGCGTCCACACGTACGCGCAGACCGTCCGCGCGGTGGAGAACGCCCGCGCCGCGGGCTTTGACAATTTGAGCCTCGACCTCATCTACGGTCTGCCCGAGCAGACGATGACGCGCTGGCAGGCAAACCTCGACGCCGCGCTCTCGCTCGCGCCCGAGCATCTTTCCTGCTACGGGCTGAAGGTCGAGGAGGGCACGCCGCTCTTTGCGCAGCGCAAGCGCTTCACGCTGCCGGACGACGACGCGCAGGCGGATATGTACCTCTACGCCGTCGATTTCTTGGCGCAGCATGGCTATGAGCAGTATGAAATTTCCAATTTCTGCCGCTCCGGACGGGAATCCTGCCACAACAGCCGCTACTGGGCGCTCTCGGAGTACCTCGGCTTCGGCCCCGGCGCGCACAGCGACTTCGGCGGCGAGCGCTTTGCGCTCGCGCGCGATCTCGACGCCTACCTTGCGGGACACACCGTCTATTCCGAGTGCTCCGCGCCCTCGGCGCGTGAGCGGGAGACCGAGCGCGTCATGCTCGCGCTCCGCACGACCCGCGGCGTCGCCGCGGATACGCTGCCGGAAGCCGCGCGGCACATTCTCCGGAATTGTGAAGCCCACGGCCTCGCCCATCTTTCCGGCGGCTTTTATGCCCTCACGCCCCGCGGCTTTCTGGTCTCCAACGCCATCCTTGTCGATCTTTTGGAAACAATGGAGCCTTGACGGAACTTTTTTCCGTCTTTCTTCGTCTTTACTTTTAAGGGCCGTCATGGTATAGTAACGTTATGTCAACTTTCGCTATGCAAACGTATAGCAAAAACAGGTATGTGCCGTATTTCAAAAGGAGATCATTATGAAAGCACTGTCCCGCAAATGCACCGCCTTTCTCTTATCCCTTACCCTGCTGCTGACGCTCGCGCCGACGGCGCTCGCCTCCGAAGCGCTGGGCGACGACCTTGACCTGCGCTCGACAACGCTCAACCGCGGCGCCGAGCTCGGCGAGGGCACGTTCTGGAGCAACACCTTCTCCGACCTGCGGCAGGAAAACTACGTCGTCTACACGCCGAACACGAGCGTGACGCCCATCGTCACCTACGGCGATTACACCACCGCGACGAGCACCGTTTCCGCCGCCGCCAGAAAACTGGAGGAGCAGGGCCTGCGTGTGGTCGCGGGCATCAACGGCGACTACTACGATACGCTCAACGGCGCGCCGCTCGGCACGGTGATGACCGATGGCGTGCTGCGCGTCGCCTCCGCGAGCAACTATGCCGTCGGCTTCCGCGCGGACGGCACAGCCATCCTCGGCGCTCCGGCGCTGGCAATGCAGGTCGAGAGCGCCAACACGTCCTTTTCCATTGCCGCCGTCAATCAGGTGCGCTACTCCTACGGCGGCATCTACCTCTACACCTACGATTTCAACGCCCGCCGCTCCACCGGCACCAACGCCGCGGGCTATGACGTGGTCTGCTCGGCGGTCGACGGCCGCCTGAGCATCGGCGGAGCGCTGACGCTCACCGTGGACGAGATCCTGCCCGAGGCCACCGACACCGCCGTGCCCGAGGGCAAATACGTCCTGACGGCGAACCTCCTCTCCGGCGAGGAGAACCTTGCTCTGCTGCGCGCGCTTGCGGTCGGCGACACGCTGACCGTCACCGTCCGCGCGGCGGACGGGGGCTGGAACGACGTGGACTACATGATCGGCGCGCTCTATCAGCTCGTGGAGAACGGCGAGGTCTGCAAGGGGCTTGCGGCCGGCGCTGCGCCGCGCACCGCCATCGGTCAAAAGGCCGACGGCAGCCTTGTGCTCTACACCATCGACGGCCGCCGGAAGGGCTACTCCATCGGCGCGAGCCTGACGCAGGTCGCGCAGCGCATGATCGAGTTCGGCTGCGTGACCGCGCTGAGCCTGGACGGCGGCGGCTCGACGACTCTGTGCGTCACGCTGCCGGAGGACGGCAATGCCGGCGTCTACAACACCCCCTCCGAGGGCAGCCTGCGCGCCGTGACGAACCATATCTTCCTCGTTGCGTCGAATGAGCCGAGCGGCACGCTCGACCACATCGCGCTGCGCACGGAAAGCGACCGCGTGCTCGCGGGCGCGCAGGTCCTGCTCCGCGCCGCCGCCATCGACACGAACTACATCCCCATGGATAAGGAGGTATCCATCGCAAGCGACCGCGGCAGTGTGCGGACCGACGAGCTGGGCAATACGGTCCTGACCGCGCCGAAAACCGCCGGCACCGTGACCGTCGGCGCAAAGGTCGGCGGCAAATACACCACCGCCGAGCTCCGCGTGATCGAGACGCCGGACGAGATCCGCCTCGGCAAAAGCGGCACGCTCACCGAGCTGCGCGTCTCCCCCGGCGCGAGCGTCGAGCTGACCGCGCAGGCCTATCAAAACCACCTCTCCCTGCTCGCGCAGAACTCCTGCTTCACCTGGACCACCGAGGGCGGCGTCGGCACGGTTGATGAAAACGGCGTCTTTACCGCCGCCGGCCATGCCGCCTACGGCAGCCTGACCGTCCGCGCGGGCGAGACCACGCGCACCATCCCCGTTTACGTCACCTCCGATCCTCTGGTCCTGCTCGACGGCTTCGAGGGCGAGCAGACCGTCCTGACCCAAAATACCGACAAGAGCTTCGTCCGCTTCGGCTCCGCCTCCGCACGCTGGGACTATCGCGCCGGGCACGTCCCCGAGAACGCGGAGGAGCTCCTTCTGAGCGTGGAGCGGACCTACGCCGTCCCCTCCGGCTATGACCGTGTAACGCTCTGGGTCTACGGCGATGGACAGCGCGAGACGCTCGCCCTCACGACCGATGCGGGCGAAACGAACGCTGCCGTGATCGACTTCACCGGCTGGCAGCAGCTCACCTTTACCCTCCCCGACAAAGCCGCGAGCATCACCGGCTTCGCGCTGCGCCTGCCGTCGGCTCTGAGCGGCACGCTGTACCTCGATCAGCTCGTCGCGGCCCGCGAGGGCATGAGCGATACCGCCGCGCCGGAGATCTCCGTCTCCCTCTCCGAGGACGGCACGGCCCTGACCGGCAAGGTCTTTGACGCCGTGGACGGCGGCTCGCTCGCCACGCTGCGCATAACGCTCGACGGCAAAGCGCTCAGCTTCACCTACGACCACCAGACCGGCGCGCTCCACGCTGCGCTGCCTGCCGCGGACGGCAAGGCGCACCGCATCGCCGTCATCGCCGGCGACGCGAGCGGCAACCTCGCCCGCACCGGCCTAAGCATCACCCCGTCGGAGCTGTCCGCCGCCTTCCCCGATACGGACGGTCACTGGGCCAACGCCGCCGTGAGCTTCCTGAAGGCGAGCGGCGTCACCACCGGCGACGATCTCGGGAACTTCAATCCCGACAGCCCCATCACCCGGCAGGAATTTGCCGTGCTGCTCTGCCGCTGGCTCGCGCCTGCACAGGACACCTCCTCCGTTGAGCTGCCCTTTGCCGACAGCAACCGCATTGCCGATTGGGCGAAGGACGGCGTGCACGCCATGTATGCCCTCGGCGTAACGAAGGGCAGCTACGACGGCTACGGCCGGCTCTGCTTCCTCCCCACCGCGACCATCAGCCGTCAGGAGGCGCTGACGATGCTCGGCCGTCTCCTTGAGCTGGGCTACGCCGCGCCGGAGTGGAGCTTCACCGACAGCGACGCCATTGCGGACTGGGCGCGCGGGCACATCAATACGCTCTGCGCGATCGGCGCGCTCTCCGGCTACGCCGACGGCGGTATCCACCCCACTGAGCCCATCACCCGCGCACAGGTCGCCGCAACGCTGTTCAGCATGACGTAAAAAACGCAAGCAGCTCTTGCCGAGCCTTCGGCAAGAGCTGTCTGCGTGATTGTGTGGAGGGACTCTCGTCCCCTGGTATAGAAACCGCCTTCGGGCGGTTTTTATCATTTTTTACTCATTCTCGAGCATCCGGTAGCCCACGCCGATCTCGGTGAATATGTACTCGGGCGCGGCGGGATTCTTCTCGATCTTGCGGCGGATGTTCGCCATGTTGACGCGCAGGATCTGATTGTCCGCCTTGGCCTTGGGGCCCCAGATCTCGCGGATGAGGAAATCGTAGGTCAGCACCTTACCGGCGTATTTGCCCAGCAGCGCCACGATCTTGAACTCGTTGAGCGTGAGGTGAACGTCCTCCCCGCGCATGAGAACGTGGTGCTTGTCGTAGTCGATGGTCAGGTCGCGGACCGTATACTTGCCGGACTGCGCGATGGAGTCGTTGTCAAGGCCCGTGCGCGTATGGCGGATGGCCGTGCGGATGCGGGCGAGCAGCTCACTCGTCCCGAAGGGCTTTTCGATGTAATCGTCCGCGCCGAGATCGAGCGCCGCGACCTTGTCGCCCTCGTGCGTGCGCGCGGAGACCACGATGACCGGCACGCTCGACCATGCCCGCACCTGCTTGAGCACCTCCATGCCGTCCATGTCGGGAAGGCCGAGGTCAAGGATGATCAGGTCGGGACAATGCGACGAGATCATCGACAGCGCCTCCTTCGCGCTGCCCGCCATAAGCGTGTCGAAGCCGTTGGCGGCCAGAATGGTGGACATGAAATTCTTGATGTTCTGCTCGTCCTCGACGATCAATACCTTATCCCTGATCTTCATCCTCTTTTTCCTCCTTGAGCGGCAGGTAGAAGCGGAACTGTGCGCCGCCCTCCGGCCTGTTTTCTGCGGTGATCCTGCCGCCGTGCGCCTTGACGATCGTCTGGCAGACGGAAAGACCGATGCCCATGTTTTTCTTCATATCAAAGCCGCCGCTCTTCTCGCCGGAAAGCGAGCCGTCGAAGAGCGTCGCAAGTCTTTCGCGCGGAATGCCGAGCCCGTTGTCGCTGACCGTGAAGCATGCCTCGTCGCCGATGTGCTCCACGCTCAGCCGCAGCTCCGTCGTGCTCTCGCCGTGCAGCACTGCATTTTCCATCAGGTTGAGCAGCACCTGCTGGATGAGCGTCGCGTCCATCGGGACGAGCACGACCTCCCGCGGCACCTCGACTGCGATGCGGATGTTGCTTTTGAAGCGCTTTTCAAATTTGTGGACCGAGGCCGCGAGGATCTCCTCCGCCGCCTCATATTCCTTGCTGATGGCCGTCTGCTCGCCTGAGATGCGGGTAATGGAGAGCAGATTCTCCACCATGCGGATGAGCCACTGGGCGTCCTCGTTGACGTCGCGCAGCAGCTCTCTTTGCTGCTCGGTCGAGAGCGTGTCTCCGTTTTCCAAAATGGCGGAGGTATTGCCCACGATGCTCGTGAGCGGCGTGCGGATATCGTGTGACATGGCGCGCAGCAGATTCGCGCGCATCGTCTCGCGCTCGGCCTCCGTGCGCAGCCGCTCCTGCTTTTTGATCTTGGTGTTCATCGCGCTGATGATGAGCGACACCGCCAGCATCGTCAGAAAGGTCAGCGGATAGCCGGTGAGCCTGAAGTTGAACGCCCAGAATGGATAGGTGAACACGAAGTTCACACAGATCACGCCGAAAAGCGAGCTGAAAACGCCCCAGAAATAGCCCTCCGTAAAGCGGGAGATGATCACCACCGCCAGCACGAAGATCAGCAGCGTGAAGCTGCCGTTCTCGTCGATACTGCGCAGCACAAAGCAGATCGCCGCGGCGATACCGAGCAGCAGCGCGGTGAATATCGCGTCACGCAGGTGGATCGGTATGCTTCTCCACATTTTTTCGGTCCATTGTCCGATCCGGCTCAGCAGGTCCTTCATAGCAAGCTCCCCTCCGGTCACCCTCTATGATGACCATTGTATCATATCTCTTGCTAATTATCTGCTAAGCTTTCCGTTTTTGCAAGCCATTTCTGTTCATTTCCCGTCCGTTTTTGCCGCACCGGCGAATGGAAAAGCATCAGGGGCGGCGCGCTGCGCCGCCCCTGATGCTTAAAGGGAGAAGTGAGAATCTATGTCGGAGTTATGTAAGGGTGTGTCCTTCCGCTCAGATCCTGCGGATGTCGATCGAGCTCACGCGGGCCAGATCGAAGCCGGGCTCCTGCTGCAGCGCCGCGAGAATGGCGATCCTGACCTCGGCGGTCAGGCCGTCCGCAGGAACAGCGGGCGCGGCGGGGGCCGGCGCCGCCTTGGGCGGCTCGGGCTTTTCGAGCTTCTGCATGACCTTGCCCATCAGCATGGTCAGGAAGATGATGCAGATGAGGCCCACGAAGGTGGTGCCCATACCCATCAGACACACAAACAGATTGGAAACTTCATTCATTGGGAAACACGCTCCTCTTTTCTCTTGGTGTTCCCATTATAAGGTTGCAAGTTTTCCTGCACAAGGGCTTTGCCGCTCTCTTCACGCCGCCTTTACGCTATAAACTTTTCTCTTAACGCGCGGTTAACCGTCCCGTTCCTCTGTCACCTCCACCACATACACAGCGCCGTCCGCGACGCGGAAGCGCACCTCAAGCCCGGCAAACGCCATGCCGTAAATGCGCTGCGGATCGCTCTGGTAGTGCGGCCGCGGGTCCTGCGCGAGAACGCCTGTGAGGGCATCACGCTTGTCCTCCGGCACGCGCGATAGAAGTTCCGCCGGGAAGTCCACCGCCAGCGCCTCGCCGCGCTGCGGCGCAAAGCCGCCGCTCGCCTCTGGCTTGCAGTCGGCGTAGGGGAGGTACGGCTTGATGTCATAGATGGGCGTGCCGTCCATCAGGTCCGCGCCGGAAACGAGCAGCACGCTCCCCTCCGCCGTCTGCTCCACGCCATCGAGCCGCACGCAGGAAAGGCCGATGGCGTTCGGGCGGAACGGCGAGCGTGTGGCGAACACGCCCATGCGCTCGTTGCCGCCGAGCCGCGGCGGACGCACGGTGGGCGACCAGTCCTCGCGCACGGCCTCGGAGAACTGCCAGATGAGCCACAGATGGGAAAAGCCCTCGATGCCGCGCAGAGCGTCGGCATTGCGGTATTCCGGCTCAAACACGATGCGCGCACGCAGGGCCTCCACCAGCCCGCTCTGGCGCGGCACGCCGAACTTCGTTTTGAAATCGCTGCGGATGCGCGCGATGACCTTGATGCTGTGCTGCTCCATAGGACCTACCTCGTCGGTGACCGCGCCCGTGGGCGCGGTGAAATAAAAAGGCTCGCTGCGGCTATTGTATCAGCCGCAGCGGCCTTTTGCAATTTTATTTCAGCTTCATCGGGGTGAGGGCGAGGTAATCGTCCAGCGTGCCGTCGTGCAGGCAGCAGTCGATGATCTCCTTCCCCAGCGGGTCGAGATCGTCGCAGACGAACTGCGCGACCTGCTCCTTGATGAAATCGGCGAGGATCTTCGCGCCGGCGTCGTAGCCCTCGGTGCCGAGCTTGGACTGCGTCTCGGGGCGCAGGAAGGTCTGACGGACGAACTGGCCGTCGAGCTTCATCTCGTCGAGCGCGTAGCCGAACAGCGCGCAGCGCGCGGGCACCAGATGCTTCGCGCGCACCGTGCCGAGGTGGCGGGCAAGGTACTCACGGCTGAGCCATTCGCCCATGAAGCCGACGTGGTAAGCGCCGATGTGCTGGTTCGGGATGAGCACGTTCGTGGTGTTGGGGCTATTCATGATCTGCTCGAGCAGCAGATTCGCCTGCGTGACCTTGAGCCCCGTGGCGAACGGCCAGTAGGAGCCAACGCCCTCGGCCTTCAGACCGCTGCCGGCGTTCGTGTCCGCAATGGACGGGTTCTTGAAGCCGCGCGGCGAGACCAGGCGCCACAGCCAAGCGATGCTCTGCGGCACGACCTGCAGCATACCCATCACGCCGTAGTTCGGGTTCTTCGCGGTGCTCGGCGGCATCCGCACGCCGAAGCTGCGCACGTCGACCTCCACCGGCTCGGTGTCGGGCACGATGTTGTCGAGCATCTTGCGCGGCAGGATGACGCGCGGGTTCGAGCAGGGCTTGCCGTTCGACTCGATGACGTGCTCCCAGATCAGGCAGGTCGAGCCGGGGATGCCGTCCATGTTGAAGAACACCAGCGGCTCGCTCGGATGGATGCAGATGCGCTCGTAGAGCGGGTTGTTGCCGTAGGCGTTCATGCCATCCATGCGCAAAAACCAGCCGTTCTCGGCGTCGAGGATGCGCAGCTTGCCGCTCGTGGGGTCCTGAATGGACTTGAGCGCGCAGGCCATGTCGTCGGCGATGGGGTGGATCTTGCAGCTCTCGCCGAGCGTCATATAATATTTTTCGCCCGTGACCGTATGCGTGCCGATGAGCAGGCGGTCGTCGTCCTCGCGGTGGAAGTCCTCGAGCATTTCGCTCTTGCCGCCGCCGGACGCACCCTCGTGCATGAACACGATCTCGTTTTCATACGGCGTCTCGACCATCGCGGCGCTCGTATGGCAGCAGACCCAGCCCTCGTGCTCGCCGATGTCGAGCAGCAGCGAAAACACGCCCTTCTTGGCGCTCGGGCCCGGATAGAGGTTATAGGCCCAGACCTCGTGCAGCTCCGCGCTGCGGTTGTGGACGACGACCTGCTTGCCGTCGAAGTGCGTATGGCGGAACGGGGGCGCGACATAGATGATGGCGCGCGGCTTATAGTGCTCGGGCACGTCCGCGATGCTCACGAAACCCTGCATGTTGGCGAGCGAGAGCGCGAAGAACGCCGCGTTCATCGGGCAGATCATCAGGCTCGGGTAGCCGTGGCCGTTGGGGCCGGCGTAGAACGGCAGCATCACGATCTGCTGATTGCTCAGCCAGTCGAGCGTCTCCTGCCGGAGCTTGGAGAACTCATAGCCAAAGCGGTCCTTGAAGCGGGGCTTGTCGGTCGGCAGCTCGTCGCCGATGGCCATGCTGTTCGGATCGCGGCGGCGCATATAGTCCTCCATGAAGTTGACCACGCAGCCGTTCTTGCAGCGCACCACCTCGGCCTCCTTGACCGTGCCGAGCCCTTCAATGGGATACACCACATCGTAGCGGGAGGTGTGCGTGGGGCCGTAGGCCATTTCCTGCAGCTCCTCCTTCGTCTCGGCGTAGGCGATGCACTTGCACTTCTTCAGTGCCTCCGCCACCTCGGACGCAAGCTCAAATCGGTTGAAATAGTTGTCGGTATACATGCAGCAAGCCGCCTCCTTCAAAAATAAAAGATTAGGTCGTACATTATCACACTTTTCCCAAAAATGCAATAAAATTATTCCGAATCACTCCATCAAATTATCTGATATGCACAAATTCCGTCGTTTTTCCGACTTTTTGCAGGAAATCATGCAAAAGGGAGATGCCGTGCGGCATCTCCCTTGCTTCAGGACAGCTTGCGGATGAAGTTTCCGTGGATGGTCACGCCCTCCTGCGTGATGAAAAAGGCGTTCGGGTCCAGCTCGTGGACCACGCCGTAAAGGTCGGCCTCCTCAAATTTGGAGACGCACACGCACAGCACGCGCAGGTCCTCGCCGGTGTAGGCGCCCTTGCCCTCCCAGTAGGTCACGCCGCGCCCGAGCCGTGCCATGATGTTCCTCGGCAGCTCGGGGTCCTCGTCCTTGGTGAAGATGAGCACCTGCTCGGTGATGTTCTGCTGGTGTCCGCGGTCGATGAAGAGCGCGCAGAACACCGTATAAATGATAGAATAGATCGCCGCGCGCAGACCGAAGAGGACCGCGCAGAGCGTGTAGAGCAGCGCGTTGAAGCTCAGGCTGAAGCGCCCCACGCTGAAGCCCTTGCCCTTCTTGGCGAGCCACAGTCCGAGGATGTCCAGCCCGCCGGTCGAGCAGCCGCAGGTGAGCACGATGCCGAGCGAGAAGCCGACGAGGATGCCGCCGAGCACGCAGTTCGTCAGCGTCTCCTCCACCAGCGGCGCCGCCGGCGGCGGCACAAGGCTCAGAAACAGCGACGAGGTGACGGTACACACCGCGGTGCGCACAAGGAAGCCCCTTCCCAGC
>CDZH01064660.1_pt1 | contig 12994 bp, 9 predicted proteins | sample 557721 | NCBI WGS metagenome assembly CDZH01 (sample SAMEA3182062, study PRJEB8094) | gut metagenome | biome: human; feature: gut; material: Stool; isolation source: human stools | place: Canada | collected 2013-01-14
CCACCAGCACCGATTATGTAGGAGTAACTTTCCCCCTGCGTCAGATAGGCGTAATCGACAAGGATACCACCGCTACCGCCACCGCCTCCGCCGTAGCTTTTATTCGTTGTATTCCCGGCACCACCAGCACCGCCGCCGCCGCGAAGTTCCAGGCGATACCAGCCCGTTACAGGAGCGAGATATGTGCCCGACGAGGTCAGTATCTCGCGCGTGTTACATAGGATGGACGGGAGCCAGTCATTCGCAATTTTACCATCGGCTCCTGCCTGCGGAACTGTGCTAGACTGCGCTATCTCGCTGGCCAGCACACTGCCGCGCTGCGTTTTTGTAGCTTTTTCGACCCTCAGATTGCCTTGCGCATCGACATTGAGCGCACCATCTCCGCCCTGCGGTTTTACGCCCCCCAATATGGACGCCGTCGCAGGCTTGAGCGGTGCCGAGACATTGAGTTGCTGCCATACCCCGCCGACATACTGCAAAACAAGCGACCATTCCGTGGACAGAGCAATGTCTTTGCCATCAACCGTTTTCACCCCGTTGGGCGCATCGCTGTTTTTGACGGTCACGACACGCGATGCGTCTTTCGCCGACAGCAGGATGACCATGCCGTCGTGCAAGGTGCTGCCATCAGAAAGCGTCGCGTTGATGGTCGCTAGGTCATCGGCGGGCGCACCACCTTCGGTATCAACGATGCACACGGCAGTCGTGGGGCTGATAGCGCCATCAGCAATGGTCAGTGATTCCGGCGGCATGACGCCGATGGTCTCCATAAAAGCCGTTTGGTTTTGCCGCAGGACGGCCAGCCCCTCGCTGGGGTTCGGCGCACCGGGTTGCCCGCCGGGAGTGTAAACGGAAAGGTCAGCAACTTTTCCCATTGTATAGCTCTCCTTAGTATCCTTTTATCAGCGCGTCGATGTTGACGGCAGTTGCTTGCAGGTTGGAATCAAGGCCACGCACAAGCGGCCCATCGGTCAAGAATCCGTCTTCCCCAACGACTTCCGTCCCTGGGTACCGAACCACATTCAGCCCCTTCTGCCCCTCAATATATTGCAGACCAAAAGTGACCGACTTGACCGCCCGGAAATACCCCTCCGGCACAGGGAGATGCACACCCTCAACAGGCACGGCAAGATCTTCCACGCGATGCTCCCTGTCCTCCACATCGATGACGGTCACGATGTCGGCCAGATGAGCCGGGACGCCCGCCTTGTATGTCACGCGGAACTCGATGGTTTCCGCACCGGATGTGGTATACTTGTCCGGCATGGCCTGCCAATCAGTTTTGACGGGCACAGGCCAGAGGGATGCCGCATCGACCGAAGGCCACAACGATTCGGCATTTTCTGCAGGCCACAGATCACCCTCCTGCCACAATCGCATCTCGATGGACACAAGATTCCCGGCCAGCGCCTGCGGAAACACTGACACCTGGGCCCCGGCGTACTCCGGCTCGATGTACAACGTCCAGGAATAGATCAGGGATTGTCCATTGCCGGATGGCCACAGGTGCGCGTCCGCCATCGTCGGCCACAGCGCCGCAGCATCCACGACAGGCCAAAGAAAAGCGTCTTCGATGGCTTTGAGCTTGCCATCAGGCTGTATGGCGCAGCCGACCTTATCCCCCGGCCACACACGGTCGAACTCCGAGAACTGGATCAGGACGTTAGCCAGCGCGACATCGCCGAGGTTGATGGACAGGGCCACCGGCTCGCTGGTCAACCCCAGTTCGTCGATGGTTCTAACGTAAACGCGCCGCGCATGGCCTGCCCACGGGCTCAAATCAAACGTGCCCGTGACGGTGTAGGGATTCGACAGCTTGAGGGCGGACGAAAACGGATCATCAGCGTCGAAAGCCATCCAGACCTCATGCCCAACAACGTCGAGAGGTCGGTTGTTCTGGACGATGTTAAGCCGCATCCCGTCCAGCCAGATGGCATCCGGGGCTGGGGGCGGCGTGGTGCGACCGATAACTTTGTGCTGTACGACTGCAGACCATGCGGATGTTTTGCCGCTGTAAGAGATGATGCGGACGCGCACCGAGTAGACTTTGCCTTCGACCACATTGCCGATAGCCACAAAATCATCGCCTTGTCCTGCGGTGCCACTGCTTTGCAGACCATCGGAAACAGCGATTGCCTGCACGGTAAACGGTTCCGTCGGCACTACAGGCAGCTTCCACCAGACACCGATTTGCGGCTGACTTCCGCCGGAAGAATCCCGGATCAGCATGCTCTCATCGGAACGGATGGCCACGATGGACGGTTGCGGCAGTTTGTCGCCAGAAATGCCCGGCAGATAAATGGGCGGTTCCCACGGCGGCACTTCGCCTTCCGTTGCTGCCTCGATTTCCTCGGCGTTGTACGGGATGCAGGTGATCTCAGCCGTCAGCTTTTCACCGGGCCGGATAGCGGCCACAAGATATTCCGCATACTCATCTCCCAGGATGGACACACTCACGAGCTGGTCAGGCTCCGGCGTATTACCTGCGGACAACGGGGCCATAAACACCATGTCTGCGGTCTCGCTGCCGATTTTGGGCTGCACCTCGTAGACCGTCAGCTTCCCGGCGTTGTCACGGATGGCGATGCCGTAGCGCCCCTGCTGGCTGAAAATCACGGTGTCATCCAGGCGCACACCGATGACGGGCAGGGGATTGCCGTCCTCGTCCATCGGCGCGTTCTCCGCATACCGCACGGCAACACGCTGCCCGTCCACATCGTACAGCAGCGCATCGATACGGGCCGTGCCGAAGGTGTTGAGCAAGACAGGCGACGCGATCCCCACAAGATCGCCACGACGGCAGGCCAACCACTCCCAGTCAGTGCTAAACGTCAACGTGAGGGGGCGTTGCAGCAGCTTGGCGAGGTAGTAGCGCCCCTGCCGCCAGATGCGTTCCCATGAGGTGACGCCCGGAAATTCCCATTCGATGATATGCGTGGCGTTGGTGGCATCATAGCCGTCAGCGTAGACGAAATTCTCAAACGTCTGATAGTCCCGTGTCTCATCAACAAACGACACGCGCAGGGCGTGGGGCAGGTCGTAAAAATCACGACTGACCTTCATCCCCCAGCTATTTCGCGGGGTGAACATCTGCACCGGCACAAGCCCTGTCCTGTCGATGGCAGGCAGAAAACGGCCCTCATTGACCACAAAGCCGCCGCGCCCTGGAGCCAGAATATCCGTGATTCGTAGCCAGAATGCTTCTTCGGAATCGCAGATGAAATTGAATTGATAGTCGCGCTGATCGCAGTACCGCCAGAACTCTTGCCACGCGGTATCGTCCAACTTGGCAAGGGAATACGGCTCATTCAAGGCCGCACGCGATGTGATGCAGAATCGTGCGAGGCTGGCAGGGTTGCTGGTCTCCCGTTCTATCCATTCGCCACGCTCTTCATCCCAGTCCGGCACCACGGACACAGCCAAGGCGTTGAAGTCGTCAATATACTGCGGGATCTGTTCGCTTGCCCGAATACGCAGTTCAGAAACGCAAATCGGCACGGGAGTGCTGAATGCAGGCTGATTGACGATGGCCCTGACCACAGACCATGTGCATTCGTCCTTGATATATTGACTGTCGGTGTCTTCCGTAATACGCCGGGCGCGCACGTCGTATTTTTTCTTTTCAAGGCCTGTGATCCGGTAGTTTTTAACGAGGTATTTCAGCCTGTGATCGGAGACTGGGATATATCCGCCATCGTTATATTCACCATCTGAAACGATGATATTGTAAGCCTTCCCACGATTCCCGTATTCATCAGGCTCTGTCTCTTCTTCTTCGACCCTGACAGAGCAATCGATATACTCATTTTTATCAGGATAAACCTGATATTTCCCTGACGAAGAACCGAAAAGCAGCTTGCCGTCTTCGTTGCAGCTTATTTTATATTTTCTATACTCGAACAGGCTCAACCAGCCGCTTTCACCGCCGGTAATACTGAACTGGTTCACCGGGACAAGGCTTTCCCATGCATCCTCTCCCGTGGGTGAATATTCGATCTTGACCTTGATGGTTCGCCATCCCTGCTCCGCTGTCTGCTTGTCGATGGTGCAAAGACCACTCTGGAAAGCAAGGTCAACAGAAATATCCTCAGCCTCTCCGATACTGCGCGTCGTCCATTCTTCTTTCTGCAGCAGCTTCGCCCCTACCGACTGCTCATTGTAGGACTTGGCGAACAGCTTGAGGTCATCGCCGGTCGTCGCAGCATGGAAGACATGCTCAACATCCTTATAGTTCCCCAAAGCCGTCTCACCGATGCGAAAATCATCCACTGCAATATTGGCATGCCCCCAGGCAACGCACATATGAAAGAACTGGTCATCCCCCTCCCAGGACGTCCAGTTCTTGGCAGCCAGCGGTGGGGTGTGGCGATGTTTCCCCAACACCAGCGGGACGTAGCCATAGGGGTTGGCCGCGTTGCGGGCACCGGAGATGGAATAGGTCTGGCTTTCCTGCTTGTTATCCTGGATGGATGGCAATTTGGGCTGCGCGGCAGGGAACAGCATATTGGCTGCTGCACCAAGCAACATGAAGCCGCCGGCCACGATGCCAGTCCATGTGGTAGCCTCAAACACGCCAATACCGGCAGCCAGGGCAGGGCCAACGATGGGGGCAACAATGGCCGCACCGATGATGGCGATGATACCAATAATGGCACCGATGCCACCCTTCCCACCACCGCCACCACCACGAAGGCCGCGCCTGATCTCGATGCATGCTCCGGAAGGCGGCACGGTATCAGCCCAGTCCTTGCGCGGAATGACGATACCATTGACGCGGGCGGCAGAGTACCGCATCAGCTCGCGGGCCTGCGCGCGGGTATAGCGCCCCTCACGCCGCATGGCCTGCAGGGCGTCCATCACGATGGACTCAAGATCCTTTCCCGGCAGTGCAACAGCCTTGTACGAGGCTGCGCCGTCAAAACGGATACCGGCAACGGTGATGTCAGATCTTTGCGACATGGCGAAAAACCCGGCTCAGTTTATTACGCCACAGGGGCGAATCGTAACGCGCGATGCAGGACTGCGCGCCATCAAGCTGGTGCAGCATCTTCCCGGGCTCAAGATACAGGGCCGCATGGTTTTCCAGACCCCCCCGCCGAAAGACCATGATGTCCCCCTGCTTGTACTCCTGCCCCGTCACCTCAACGCACCACCCGGCAGCGGATTCCGCCAAAAAAGCCGCATCCACCTCACCACGAGCGTATGCGTCGCTGTAGCTGTCCCCCATATCCGGCAATGTGAGCCCCCATTCCTGCTGGTAAACAAGGCAGCACAGGCCCCAGCAGTCGCAACCGTCCTGGCTGCGCCCATGATCCGCAAAGGGGATGCCGAGATATTTCCGCACGTCCATATCTGCCTCAGCTTGTCAGGTTGTAGAAATATGCCGGGACAAATCGCAGCCACGGACATGGCTCGCGATTGGCCGTATCCATACCAAAGGTGATGTCAGCCAAGATCTGGTCCCAACTTGCTTGCGTCAGGTCGAGTTCGGGCCAGCATTGTTCCACGATGTCCGGTGTGGACGACATGACCACCTCTACCGTCACGCGAGGGTAGGTGCTGTCCACGATTTGCAGGTAAGGCGAGACGGCATTGCCGACATTGGAGATGGACACGCTGCCCGCCGGGGCCTCTTCGTCACTGGATGACGGCACGGTCGGAGAAATGGGCAGATAGCGGTAAAACTCCCCACGGCTCCATGTTCCCCAGATGGGTTCAGCCGTCTCGGGGTCTTCCCCATTCTGCACGGTCTGGTCTGTGGACAAGCGCAGCGTGTCCGTCCAGCGGGGATGCGTGATGGTAAACAACACCACGTCCCGTTCCCCCGTCGTCTGCGAGAAGATGGCGCGCTTGAAATCAGGCGATAGTGGCATCGGGCCAATACTCCACGGTCAGGGTCGTTTGCCATGCAAGCGTATTGCTATAAGGCTGGAGACTCGCCAGGCCGTCAGAAGACGCTACGATTCTGGCGCGCACATACCGCCCCAGCGTAGGGTGTGGCCAATCGAAGCAAAGGACGCCTCCCTGGAGCGTATCCCGCACGAAGCTCTTGAACAGGTCACGCTGCGCGTTTCTCAGCACATAGGTCACGGTATCAACTTCAACTTCGGCCTTACCCTTGCCACGCACTTTGTCCGGGCCGCTATCCATCTCGCTGCGGAGCTGGTTGTTGGGCAGTTTGTCACTGTATCCTGACTGCAACGGCTTCTGCGGCAGATCAAGAGGCCATATGGGCGCTGGCATGATTCCTACCTCCCGATGACGGATTGACGGGATCCGGTTATCGCCCTGGCGGCACGGTTTACCTCAGTCCCAGGGTTAGCAAGCCTCTTTGCCACCACACTCCCCACCAGGACCTCGATATTGGTATTGCCGTTTCCGTCGCGGCTGCGCTGCGTGCTGACCGGTTCGCCGGTCGTATTGTTGATGGTCACATACACGGCAGGCTCCCTGCTGCTACTGTTCCCTCTGTTCCCGCCGGCGGCCATGCCCGCATGGTAAGCTGCGGTCTCATCCCGATTGAGCACACGCTCACCACGCTGCAATATGGCCGGGTATTCATCCTGGGCAAACCAGCCACCGCCGGAATGCAAACGCGGCGCACCGGCAAAGGCCATGGCCGGGACAGCACGAAAACCGTCTGTCGGGGCCTCGCACCCCACATACCAGCCGGAATGGGCGATGCCGGGGATAAAACTCATGACCTCTTGGGCCTGACCAACCAAGTCCCCGCCAAACAATCCGCCGAGACCTTTTACCAAACCACCAACGATCCCACCGATAGCCTGTTGCGCACCGATCCTGGCAAGCATTTGCAGGATGGAATTGCCAAGATCAGCAATATTCATCTTGCCGGTCAATGCAAAATTCGCCAAAGCTTCCGTCGCGTTATCAAAAGCACTGGTCAAAGCACTTTCGATACTTGCTGCATAATCCGTGGTCTCTGCTGCCCACTTCCGCGCCCCGCGCATCATACCGCTAAACGGATCACGGGCCATTTCTTCGCGCATCAACTCAACGCGCCGTTCCACATCAGACAGCGGGATGCCTGTCTGCAACCAAAGCTGCGCCTGCTGCTCGATGAGCCTGTTCTGATACTCCAGCGATTCCCCGTACTCCCCGGAGAGATCGCCAAGTTCCTTGTAAAAGTCTGCGGCGGTCTGGAGGTCTTTGTACCCCTGCTGCTGCTCAAGGGCCGTCTTGAGCTGGGCGATCTTGGGGGCATACTGTTCAGCCGTCATCCCGGCGGCCTCGAACTGCTGCGTCCAGCCGCGCAGGGTCTCCGCGATCTGGATGTTTTTCAGGGCCGTGGTGTTGCCCTGGGCTTGCAGCAATTCTTTGTTGAAGTCCTCAAGCGTCTTGGCCTGAAAAGCGTCCTTGTACTCCTGCTGCAAGCTCCTGACCTGCTCGGCAGACAGGCCGGCGGCCTTCCCGGCCTTGGCGATGTCCTCGAACTTCTTGGCAAGGTCGGAGACGGTCTTCGTGGAATTGCCCTGCATCTGCTCGATCTCGCGGCGCAGCTCGGCGATACTGCGCTGTGCGGACTGGATGGAAGACGCCGCGCCACCGGATTTCCCGGATGAAACGTTGCTGATGATGGCCCTGATCTTCTTGGCGTCTTCCTCGGAAAACCCGGAGAAATCACCGGAAAGGGCCGCCGTGATCTGGTTTTTCGACAGCTTGACCGTGTTCTCAAGGAAGCTGGCGGCGCTGCGCTTTTCCGCGGACAGCTTGCCGGTGAACTTGACGAACTCGCTTTGCTTCAGGGCCTCGTCCAGCCCCTTGATGCTGTTGGCCGCTGTGTTGAGCTCCTTGATACCGGAGGCCGCGCCACGGGCATTTTTATCAACAAGCCCCAAAAACTCAGCCAGTTTCCCTAGTTTATCAGCAATACCATCAGCGGCATTGATCTGGTCGAGGCTTTTGACGAACTCGCTGTTGCCATATCCGGCCTCGACAGCGGCGGAACGCAAATTGGCAAGCTGTTCCTGGAACTCGTCAACAGACATGCTGCCCGTTTCCAGAAGGGCCATCATGCCCTTGAGGGTATCGGCATATTCAAGCAACCCATCGGAATAGCTTGTATCAACGCCAAGACCGGTCAAAGATGCTTTAGCGCTTTCTGCCTTGGAGATAACGCCATCAATAGCATCTGAAAGCTCCTTCATCTGGAGCTGATAGGCCTCTCCTGCTTTGGCCTTAGCTATTGCAAGGCGTTGTCTCTCAAGCTCGGACAGCTTGCCAGACAGCTTGCCTGTTTCATCTGCTGCCGACTTGGCGACAGCCTCGTAATCCTTTTGGGCCTGGGTGTGCAGTTCCGTGGCGCGCGCGGCATCGTCCTGCCGTGTGGCAAGGTAGGTGATACCGGCGGTGATTGCCGTGATCACCACGCCCACACAGCCGCCCAGACCGGCCCAAAGGGCTTTCAGCGCACTGCCAAGCCTTGTGGCTCCTGCCGTCAGAGTATCGACAGCGCCTGTCCATAGCGCGGAACTGGCGGCAAGGGCTCTTCCCCTTGCGGTAGAGGCGCTTGTCGCTGCTTTGGTGGTCGCTTCAAGGTTGGCTTCTGCTTTGGAAAGGGCAAGGTCTGCGGCTTTCAGGGAATCAGACGCGCTCTTGGCCGTTGCCTGAGCCGATGAAAGATCTCTCCACGCTTCACCCTGCTGGCTGAGGGCCCTTGCCTGCTGGCGGGCCGTCACAGCGCTTTTCGAGATTTCCCTGGTATAAACTACCCGTTCTTCGGCCCTGCCCACGGCAAGCTGTGCAAGCCGAGCTTCTTCAGCCGCAGCCTCTCTGGCTGCCTTGGCCGCTTCATAGGAGGCCTTGGCCTCTTCCTGAGCGGCCCTCTTGCTTTGCTCATAAGCGGCCACCTGCTGCTGGCTGGCCTTGATGCTTTCGGCTACCCCAGCCTTCCGAACGACAGTGAGCGATGCGAGGGCAGCGGAGACGGTGGCGATGGCGGTTTCAGTGCGCCCCCAAAGGGCTTCCGTGCCCCCCATCTCGCCAATGCTGTCATTGATCCCGCGCACGGCGGATGCGAAGCCTTGAGCTGCGGAAAGGATGCTGCCGCCGAGGGCGTCCTCAACGCGCGTGATGACCTTGGCGATATGCTCAAAATCCTCGCTGATACGCGGAGCTCCCCCTTCTGTCGTCAGCAGTAGCTTTTGGAGTTCGGTAACTGCTTCCTTGAGGTTCCCGGAGATACCCTGCGCAGACTGGCCGGCAAGAACGTCCATCGCTTCGGAGAAATTGCTCGTCAGACCGCGCCATGTCTGGGCAACGTCTTTTCCGGCCTGTTCAAAAGCCGCCATTTTCTCCATGAGCTTTTCATACAGGATGCCCTGCTGTCTCCAGCTTTCAATGGTCGCCTTGTCTATTCCGAGGCGCGGAGCAAGAAGGTCTTGGGCCTTATTGATATTGCCGGTCAGTAGAGCTTCGATTTCCGTCCGCATCTGTACAAGCGGAATCCCCATCGCCTGCATGGCTTGAGCTGCGGTAACGGCGAACTTGGGGATTTGCTCAAGTTTCAGCCCGGCATTCATCGCAGCGCCCATCACGTTTTGCACGCCCTGCACAAGTTCCTGTGTGGTCGCTGTCGTCTCAAGGCCGAGCCGCTGTATCTCCTTCATCATGTCCGCTGCTACGGACTGGGCTGCGGCGTATTTTTCAGCGCCTTCCAGAGTGCGGCCCTGTTCGTCTTGGAGCTTCGCCATAGTGGCGATCAGGGAGGCCATGCCGATGCGGCTTTGCTCGATGGTAGAGTTGAACTCGATACCGCGCCGAACAAACCCTTTCATGCCCTCAAGGGCCTTGTAGGCTCCTACCAGCGCAAGAACCTGTTTGGCAGCGGACGCAAGGGATGAACCAAGCTGATTCGTGCTGTCGCTGGCGCTATCCGCCTTTTTGGCGATGGCATCCAGTGTGCTGTTTGCTTGGTTCGCCCCTGTTTTCAGGGCGCTGATGTCCATCCTGAGGCTGATAACTGGCATGGTGTCTCCGATTTTTGCGAAAATCATACACCATGAGCCAGACCACAGGCGGGAAAGAGAAAAATTGAATCTGGAAGATTTTCCCTTGCCCACACCATAGACGGTAGATAGAGTCATGGGACAGCAGACAAGGAGGTTTTTATGGCGGGAATATGCCCAGTTTGTGGGGAGAAAGTTGGCGGATTTACAGGGAAAGCTGAACCATTCCAAAAACTTTTGGATGAAGGGCAAGCTTTTGGTGTCTACAAAAACGGGATGTGTCTTGATTGCCTAAAAAAACTGGTAGAAAAGACAAAAAAGGAACAGCCAGAAAAAGTTCTTTCCATCCACCCTATATCGCCCATTGTTTCTGCGGCAGAAAAAATGTTTTCTTCCCCCTCGCCAGTCCCCGCTGCCGGAGAAGATCGCGGCCTCGTCACGGGCTATTGCATCCTGGGCACTGGCCCATTCACGTCGCTTTTCTCGGCGGTGACGGACACCTTCGGCATGAAGTCCAACGCCTATCTTGAAAAGGCGCGGGCCGCAGAAAAAGAAGCGCTGTCCATGATGAAGCTGGAAGCCCTCAAGCTGGGCGCGGATGCCGTGTACTGCGTGCGGATCAACCTCACGGAAGCCACGAGCGGCAACGGGATGCTCATGGTCTCTGCCTCGGGCGCGGCGGTGAAGACCACAGCTCAAGCCTCGGAGATCGTCAAAGCCATAGAAATGCTTGACGGGAACAGGTAGCCTCCACGATAAAAAGGCCCGGCGTGATGCCGGGCCTTGTATTTCTGAACTGGCCTAATTTACTATTTTTGGATAGGTGACGTCAGTGAGTTATGGAAAATAGTTTGAACGGACTGTTCTCTGATAAACATATCATATCCTGCAAGAACAATATCATTTACAACGTTTGCGTAGTCTGATGCGTCACCATATTTCCCTATTTTTTTGGGAGACGGCGAAAATGTCTTGTCGAATATAATTTCATTGCCATTCTTTTTTTCTATAATATATTGAATTTTATATTTTACATCTACAGAATACCCAAGATCGTCAAACATTAACTCATGGATATTCGCATTTAACTTTATTGGCGAATTTACATCAAGGACTACACCTGTCTTTTCAAGCTCAAGAGCATTCCCACGTTTAATAAAATCGGAAACATCTGTTGCCATATAGATACTACCAAGAGCTGTATTTTGAATCTGATTTGATTTTTTTATACGCTTGTCTGTTTTTAAAGGCATATAAACAAAATCACCCATATCAATACGACCTTCTGTCCTAACAATATTTTGAGGAGTATAGGAATTTGTGGGCAAAGTTCCCGCACATCCGCCACCAAATGCGACCGCCACCGCCAATCCCAGCAAAAGAATAAATTTACGCATAATTACCTCCTGCCGTACCTTATAACGCAGCAGTAAGTCGCGCAAGGGAGCTTGACGAAAAAAGCGCCCGACAACTCGTATTGCCGGGCGCTGCATTTTTGTGAATGACGCCGTTTAGACGTCCACAGTGGCCTGCATCTTGATATTCAGTGCAGCCATGATGCGGAACACCGTATCAAAGCGCGGCTTGGCACCGGGACGCAACGCCTTGTAAAGGCTCTCTCTGTTCAGACCGGAATCTTCCGCCAGTCTTGCCACTCCCTTGGCTCGTGCAATATCCCCAAGTGCGGCAAGCAGTAGATCAGGATCGTTTTCATCCAGGACAGCGGAGAGATAGGCGGCCATATCCTTTTCGCTGCCAAGGTAATCCACCACATCAAACTTCGTGAACTTCATTGGAGTTCCCTCCTTTCTCGCGCCAGAGTGAGGGCGGTTGTGATGTCTTTCTGTTGGCTGGCCTTGTCTCCCCCGGCGAGAAGTAGATAGACCCGCTCACCATCCCGCATAAAATAGACACGGTACCCTTTCCCCACATGGATGCGCATTTCAGAAACGCCTTCCCCCACCGGCTTGCAGTCGCCGAAATTTCCCAGTTCGGCCCGCCGTATTCTGGCAAGGATGGCACCCCTGGCGCGCGTGTCAGCCAAGGAATCAAACCATCGGGAAAAAATTTCTGATTTGTAGATGGTGTTCATGGGACAAATGTAGCCAAATGGCTACAAAAGTCAAGAGTTTTTCCCCTTGACATTCCCCTCATTTTGTGGCGTCCTCTCCCCACGGAGCCTCGAAAACTCCTCTAGGAACGGACGCCTTTCACTTTTCACAAACACATGCGGGGATCTCTCCCCGCTTTTTTATTATGAAACAGCAAGAATTTATTGATGCAATACGAAGCGTAAGCGGACTTTCCGAAGAACTGTCTGCAATGATATGGGAAACAATATGTTTGAAAATGGCTAATTCTATTGCAAATGGGCATGGATTTGGGATTTCCCATATAGGAAGGATATACATAAGAACTCATAGAGTTGGTTCAGAGTCCATAAATTTTATCAATTTTCAGCCCAGCAAAGAAATCATCGCACGCTTAAATCACATTGAAGATTTTTCATCTTGACATTCCCCGCGTTTTATGGCGTTGTCTCCGCATGGAGCCTCAGAAACTCCGTAGCGACGGTCGCCATTCCGCTTGTCAATGGCTTTTTTCGTGCCAGAAGTATGGTATTATTGCCATATTCAATATTGGCCGGGAGTAGGTAAGCAGTAATGCCCCTGCCGCACGCTACGCGGTTCTGAGCTCCCGGCCTTTTTTGCGTCCTGCCAACGCCAATCAGAAACCGTAGCGAGGTTCTCTATGACAACGGCCCTGACCTTCAACGGCATCACCCTGTCCCCTATCCCCCACCAGAACAGCCCCTGGATTCGCTCGGTAGAGCTGGCGCGTGCCCTTGGGTACTCTTCAGAAAAATCCGTCTCAAATATCTACAACCGAAATCAGGACGAATTCTCCAATGATATGAGCGTGGTCATCAATTTGAGTACCACGGATACCCCTGCCCCCTCCCGCATCTTCTCCCTTCGCGGCTGCCATCTCGTGGCCATGTTCGCCCGCACGCCGGTGGCCAAGGC
>CDZH01018054.1_pt1 | contig 12957 bp, 9 predicted proteins | sample 557721 | NCBI WGS metagenome assembly CDZH01 (sample SAMEA3182062, study PRJEB8094) | gut metagenome | biome: human; feature: gut; material: Stool; isolation source: human stools | place: Canada | collected 2013-01-14
TATGTGGAGTCTTCTTGCCAGCTTTGCTGATGTAGCTGGGATCAATGGCAATAGCCCATCTTCCCTGTTTACCAAAGAAGCGCTTGGCAAGTGAGACATTAAGTTTGAGCCAGTCAATGCTTTTCGACTTTTTTAAGCCGAATGCGTTGCGATAGGTTTGCTCAACATGCGAGCCATACCTCCCCATTTGGGTGAAATTTATCTTTCTTGGTATTACCATGAACAAAATTATCACCTCGATGAGTATTTTCTCGAAACTTTTTGTTAACTTTGCAGCCGAATCTTCAACTGCATCTTTAAAGATATCCATATATTGGTCAAGTCCTGTATTCATATAATTTTGCGTTTGTCGTGATTTGCAAAGTTACTGAAAATCAGTGACTTGACCAACTTTTTATAGTTAAGTTTTCATAAGCATTTCTTAATATAAGTTATTGATTTACAGACGATTAAATATTAATTTAACGCAGTATTGTTTAATACTGTCTTACTGATCAATCGTAATGGCATCGCCTTGTAGCGATGGGTGTTATTTCCATTACTACCACTCACGAAACGTACGTTGGAAAAACCCTTCTTATCGTTGTACACGTCGAAATAGTTATACCAGTAACCATATTCCGGACTTCCTCCACTGAATCCTTGTGTTCCAGAGACTAGTGTTTTGGTCCAAAAGACCACGTGCATTGGATATTTATGGCTTTCACCTTCCAGATATCCTCCGTATGGCAGATAGATGTTTTTCAACTCAGAGCTTGTTGTATTCATAAATGTACAATAGTACGATTCTCCAAGAGCAGTATGGCGTACCTCTGTTTTAAGCGTACCATTTGCAATCAAGTCTTCAAACACCGATTTCTCTGGTATTTCAAAGCCTTCAGGAGATAGAGTAGAGGATAGATTCCCCTGCTTGACATCTGATTTATTCTTATCCTCTGAAATCTTGAAGTATCCACCGATAGCACCTTTATGGTCTTTAAGTTCGTTGACGTCTGGTGCATAAGGACTATTGTCGGTAGCACCCAGATTACGGTCAAGCATGATGTAGGTTTTAGTTTGTCCCTGCACCTTCACTACACCATAATAGAACATACCTTTTATCTTAAGATTGTCATCACCACCCTCTGCTAATTCATATTTGTTTGCCATATTTTCTGTTATCTCATGGAAGATACCAGTATGATAAACAGTGTAGGTGATGTTGATACCAGCTGCGTTTTTTATCGTAAAGGTGCCTTTCCAAAGATCATAATTATTATCGCGATTATCATACAACGTCACTTTCCAGTAATCTCCGTCAGCGCTAACAGTGAAATGGTAATCTTTATCTGTCAGAACATCCCCTGTCCGATTATCCACTGTCAGTTTATCCCCTGTCTTTTTAGGAATCTTATAACTGTAGGCATTCTTACCTATAGTAAAATGAAGGCCGTTGTTTCTTAATACGCCTTGCATTTGTTCTGGCTTGATACCTTTAACCTTATCCAACCAGGCAAAATAGTCCTTTTGATACTCAATGTCATTATTATACATGATAACTTTACGATTAGGGTCGTCTCTCATGAAATCGTAGCCCGCCTGAGTTATCTTCACATCAAGCTTGAGATCACCAGAAGATATCGTAACCGTTCCTGTTCTTGGGGTTTCATGAATGTTTGGAGCCAGCGTAAACGTCAGAACATATTTCATGCCAGAATCAGAATTACTTTCTGATTCCGGAAGTTTCGTTTCTGTTACATCTTTATCCTTGTCAAACGTAATCCAGCTACCTGCAGGATTGATGCTTACTCCGTAGAGTTTGTCGTCAGCACTTGTTGCAGATTTGAGCGTAGTGACCAAAGTGATATTTGCTTTAGCATCTGTTGCCTTGAGCGACAAATTATCGCTAACACCCAGTTCATAATCTTTGCAAGCTATCATATTGGTGATGGCAGGGTTGTCATCTACAATATCTACCTCTATTCTGTTCTCTGGTTGTGCCTTGATGGCTTCGTCCAAAGTCTTAAAACCATAATCATTCACCTTGGTTACGGTGATGGTATAGTTATGGTTTCGCAAGAGGGCATACTGATCCTTCTTGGTTGTTGCATCCTTGTAAAGCCCCACTTTATAGTAACCTTCTTTACCATTGTATTTAGCCCTGATGATAACGTTAGCTTCACCTGCAGAAGTTTCAGTTACCGCTACTTCACGGCTAGTTTCATTGCCAACATTAGTGTTGCTAAATTCTGTTGTTGCTGCTAAGTCTTCAGTAAGGACATTATAATCAGCAGGGGCAATAGCACTCTTGGCAGCGGTATGATTAATGATAAGACCAGCATCTTCTTCAGGAAAAACAGTCTTTACCGCATTTACCGCAGCATCTACTTTCAAGGTAACCTTGGCATATTGTCTATACAAACTGACATTTGCCGTACCATCCAAGAGCTCCGTTAAAGATACGCTACCCCAACATACTGGGCTGCTTGTATCTATTGTTCTAGGTGTAGCTAACGCAATGTTTTGCAAATCTTCTGCTTCTGTCTCTTCGAGATTGCTTACGTTTGTTACCAGATGAACAGTAACTGTTCCAGATGGGACATTACTGATTTTTGCCTGATACGTTCCGTCTGTATTCTTGCTTACAATGTTGACATTCGCCATACCTTTGTAAGTATTGCTTTTGCCATAAAACACAGCAGTAATCTTACCTATGCTTTCTGTAGCCCCCGCTCTAGTATTAATTTTCTTTTCGGAGAAGTTGGGCAACTCAATGTTCAAGGTTACCCCCTCGGCAGGGATTTCATCCCCACCGAGTCCGATAGCCTCCATCGTATCCTTGCAGGAAACAAGGCTTAGGAGCAATCCCATCCATATCATTAAATGCTTTATCTTCTTCATTTTTTCCAATATTATTTATTCTGTTACGCCATTAGGCTTACCTTGATGCCATTTGTCTCCTTGGTAATAACCAGTGTCGCCATACTTCTCGTAGCTATTGCCATCGAAGAGTGTAATAGTAGGAGATTTATCGTTGTCTTCCTTTTTCAGGAGGATGTTTTTTTCGTGTTCCCCTTTTACTGCTTTCAACTTGATGGTTGTTTTATACCAATCTTTTCCCACCTTCTCGCATTTCCAGCTTTTTTTGGCTTTAGTATCCCAAATGGTAAACTGGTTTTCTCCTGATGCGATACCATATACCTTATACCATCCAAAAAGCTCAAACTGGGTATATACCTTGAACTCTATGTTCTCAATTTCAGGCATATCATCATGTACACGCCATATAGGGTCGGATGTAGGATCATAGACAATCCATCCTTCACGATCTTCATAATCGAAGAGAGGAATACCCGGCTCTAGATGATGAGGACAACGGTGTAAACTATATCCTTGATCTAGATATGTATTATTACTGAACATAATCAATGTCTCACCTGGCTTAATAGTTCTTGTACCTTCTGATTTATTTGTATTTGATACAGACTGCGCATATTGACCGAAGTCTTTGTAATACCATCCGGTGTTAGTCTTGTCGGCCACCATTTCTTCTCCAGGCCATCCATTTCTAATGTTCGGATCTCCTTTCGTAAAAAGCCAACCTTTTCCTGTAACGGCATCTTCTGTTTCGCCTATCTGGGTATAAACATAGATGCGGTGGTTGTCTGGTTGGGGATCACTTATATCTTTTGCATCTGAATTCCATCCATCGCTCCAGTTGTTTGCATCTATTCCTTCAGGTAAGATTCCCTGGAAATTATCGGAACCGTTACCTCCGTTATATTTACTTCGGTCATTGATTGCTCTGAAATAGATACGGTAGTCACCGATAGGAGGACTAACTGTTACACGAACAGTCTGAAACTTAGATCCATCATCTTTTGACGTTACCTTGAATTCATGAATGGTGGTTGTTACAGGATCTTTCGTAGCTGTAACCATGAATGTTCCTGTTGCATCATCCGATGAATTTACGCTCATTTTGATGATAGAGCTACCTTTTTTATCTGTAATTTTATCCAGCACAATACCACCAAGGTTAGTATCCCATTTGATGGCTCTTATATTATTTTTTGGCTCTGTACTATTATAGTAGATGACAAGTTCTTTTGTAACATCCAGATAAGGTGTAACATCATAATGTACATCTATATATTTCTTGAGATTATTTGCCTTGAGCCAAAACTTAGCAGTGCCTTTTCGCTCATTTCCTGCATAATCATTGATTGGGATATTTGGATTCACGCGAAACTCTATACTATCATTACCATTAGCGTCTTTACCACGTTTGGTGCCAATGATGATGTCTTTTGAGTTTATTTTAGTATCGCATCCAAACCCTACTGTGCCTGCATTCGAATTATATGTGATATAATCGTTTGTCGTTGACGTAACATTAGCCTCCGTCTTGCTTACCCACAATGTAGTATGGTTGAAGTCGGCATCTATTGGTACTGTCTCCCAGGGCTTTACACTTACCTTGCAATCCAGCTCCATATTACCGAGGGTCTTGATAGCACCAGTAATCTCATAGAAGGTACCGCGAGGGAATACGGGTGTGGTGCTGCTTTCATCCTTCTTATGACCCAGATTGATACGATAATTGTTGACTGCAGAATTTCCTACCTTACCATTGATGGTAAGATAACTGCGGTCGGATTCTGATGAGATATATCGCTCAGGAAGATAATACGTCTGCTGGAAAAGCCATTTCTCCGCAGCATTATCTGGAGCATTCTTCGCATCTCCGGTTCCTTTAATATCATCATTGTTATTTGTTGCTGACGCAGATCTGTTGTCAGTCCATTCGGTATAGTATACGGCTGGACCTTCAGATGTCTGATACGTATTGCTTGAAAAACCATCCTTGTAATCTTTATCTGCCCAAGAAGGAGCCTCGAATTTACCGCCCCAGTAAAGATGGGTAAAAGGAGAGAGCTTATCGGCTGAAATACTGTTGATGCTAAAGGGCTTGCCTCCGAAATTGGTTGCAACTTCTGCGTCATTTGGATCGAAGATAAGATTCAGCTTAACCTTTACGCATGTAAACTTCAGGTTAGCTGCTACCTCGGTATATTTATCACCCGCAGCTGTAATCACGGTTTCAGCAAGCTTGCCTGTGGCATCCTTCTCTGGTTCGTAAATCATCGGGATATTGGTGCATACAGGCATACCTGGTGTACTTGTAGGTCTGTAATCGAGTACTATTTTTTTGAGCTCATCTTCAGTTTGGATAGTCTGACCACTCAACACCTTGTTCATGTTGGCAACCACATAGATATGGTAAGTGCCCGGCTCGATATTGAGCTGATAGTTAGCTACATGCTGCTCCAGCATCATCGAAGCCAGTGGGGCAGGGAGCGTCTTTTTCAGGAGCTTGCCTTCATTTCCTGTAGGGAAAGCATAGAGGGTCAGGTCGTTGATCTGGCATTCATCTACCGTGGCATTATAGGTAGGAAGGCCGGAAGCATCGTCGGGATTGGTGCCGCGGCTGCTGAGCACGGTTGGCACGAGTACATGCAAGTTGCTTTCTGACGAAATGGGAGTGCGCTCGCCTCCAAGTTCGTCAGAGCAACTTACTGTAACCAACAATATAAACCAACTAACTAAACTTAAAATGAAATCTCGTATTTTCATTGTTTCTAATTTTTAAAGTCAAATACTCTTATGAGCTAAATGCCCGGAAGGGGCTCTGACACCTGAAACGGTTAGAAATCGACACGCTGGATGCGCTTGCTCCAATCCAGGATGGAAATGCTGAGCTGCACATACTTCCACTGGTTGCCCTGGAGGAAGAAGTCGAGCTTGTAGTCGTACTCTCGGTCCAGGAATTCCTGCTCTGAATAATGGCGGGCTTCGAAGGCGCCACGGCCTTGAGCCAGAAAGTCAGCAAGATTGATGCGTGCCACCTCTTCGCCAGTAGTCTTGTTCGTGATGGTGAGGATGGCGTTCTTGTCGTTTTCTTCTGCCGGATGCCAGATGAGTCGGGAGAACATGAGGGCGGCATGAGCGGTGCGCTCCTTTACATTGCCCTCGGTATCCTTAAACTCAGTGGTCCAGGTGTAGTATGGGGTATATGTCAACTCCTCGTCGGGGAGGAGAGAGTTGTCGTAACTGATATCGCCGTTGGCATTGGTTATCTGATAACTGAAGTCATCGGCATTGATGTTGGCAGGCTCGTCGGTCTGATGCAGGCTGATGGTGAGCTGCTTGGTATCACGAACCAGACCGATGGTATGGCGTGTAACCTGCAGGTCTTTTACTTCAACCAGTTCGTTGCTGAGTCCCTGCCAGAGTGTATCAAGCGGTTGGCTCTGGTTGTTTACCTTGCCCTGTTCGCGGTCGAGTCGTGCATGGAGGGCGGTGATGTTGTCACCCTGCTGTGGCAGAGCTATCTGGAATTTGGCACCTGGCTGCGCGAGTGCATCTTCGTATTTCTTTTGGAAGGCGAAGGTTGCGAATCTGTATTTGCCCGGTTCCAGATTGATTCGCATGGCATAGTTAGGGTCCTTGAGCGGCTGTGATGTCGCATCGTTATAGGCATCATGGCGAGCAATGAAGTTGCCCTGCTCGTCGTATACGAATACGCAGAGTCCGCCCACATGATCTTTGAACATGTCGGCACGCTGCACGTTGTAGTCGTACTTGAACTGCAAGTCAACACCCATGTCACAAGGAGGCAGGTCGTCGTGCATCAAGTCGTTGCAGCTTGCTAGCAGGCTGCCGGCCATGATGAAGCCCCATCCCATGCATATATTCCTGATCCAACTGTTAAACTTCTTGTTTGCCATGATGCTTATCTGTTTTATGAAAAAGTAAAGTGTATAAATAGATTCTTATTTTTCCGAGATAGCCAGCCGCTCCTTAGCGCTAGAGCGGCTGAGCTATATATAATAATGTGTAATGGATTACAAATCAACTGTGTCTGAACGCTTAGCCCAAGAAAGGATCTTCACGCTGACGCTAAGATACTTCTCGTTCTCATCATCTGGCTGAGTTGGGTCTACTGGAGGCACACCAGGGTAGCCAGGACCATAGACGTTGCCAACAGTCAAGTCATACCAGTTGTTACGGAGCATACCATAACGGCCAAGATACTTACCGTTATCTGTTCCATAAGAGTCACCTGAGCTCCATGGAGTCAATGAGCCGAAGTGCTTAACACGAGCGATATAATATGTAACACCCTTAAGATAGGTATTGATACCAACCATCTCTTCTGGACGACCAGCTTTCAAGCCGAGTTTATCATTAATCTCTTTAACGATTTCTGTACCTGTCTTACCACTATAAACTTTATCGGCAACAAGAGTTGTACCAGTAGAATCCTTGATATCTGCCAAGGTAATCACATGAGAGCCTTCCGTCTTGAAATTTGTATAGTCAATAGTATAACCTGTTGGGAGAACTGGATTTGCAACAGCATCTACAGCAGCCTTCAACTTATCCGTATTCAGGATAGTTTTCATATTACCGATGGTGTAGAATGTTCCATCTTTATCTGCAAGGGGATTGCCTGCATCATCCTTAGGAGTATATGTTGCCTTGAAGATAACGCGGGTTGTCTGACCCTGATACATGTTTGCCAAGTTGAAGGTGTTCTCTAAGCAATATACCGGATTGGTGTTGGTGGTGTTGGTGAAGTCTTTATTAATCTCACTTGTAGCAGTGATAAAATTGAATTCATCTTTTCTTTTGGCAACAGCTTCATCTGTAAGTTTGAGTTCATTCTTATCGTAGTTAGGATCCTTACCCCAATAAACTCGATTGTTAGTACCTATGAAACGATTGGAAGGATCTGTGTTCCAAATAGTACTAAAATCAGAACTTAAGCCATCAATATTATGAACAGCGAATGTCTTCTTGTTTGTGATATCCAAAGCCCAATTGCTAAATGTTACTTGACTCTTTGTAGGCTTTGTGGTTGCCTTGTCCTTAACAGTTATTGTTCCAGGGTTAGCAACAGTCATCTTTGCTACTCCACGCTCTACATAAACTGTTGCGGCACAATCGTTAGTAGGTTTATTTGCTTCTGCCTCGCTGGCATATATTTTATTTTTGTCAATAGGAACCAAAGTTGCAGGTGAGGCAGCACTTCCTTTCAACGGAGCATTAGCCATATAGAAGCCATCAGAACCAGTCCAATCAACTGAAGGAGTCAAAATGTTTTTGCTATTCCAATCATTATAACTTTGACCTACAGTAGGCAAATTAACATTTTTTTTGTTAAGCAAAATCAAAACACTATAATCATTCTTGGTATCCACATTGGTAAGCTTTGCTACCAGCTTTTTAGAAGTAGTTGTGATACCAGGTGCGGAATCGTCTGTCCATCCATCTATAGGTAAAGTTACGCTCTCAACAAACTTGTAAGAGCCTTCATCTGAACCATACTTCTGGAAGATGAGGGCAGTTGCGTTACTAACTTTATACTCTTCTAGTGTTCCTTCAGCCATTTCTGCACCACCAGCATCTGCAGCACGAGTTCCACTTACCGAAGGCAAGTTGATGGTGAAAGTTGCATAACCAACACCAGTTTCATTAGTACCAGTACCTGGACCTGCGGTTCCCAGGTCCTCATTGCTTGAACAGCTTGCTGTCATAGCTGCGATGACAGCCAAGCCAAATAAATGTTTAATCTTCATAATCTTTGAAAGTTAAGCTTGTTTATAATCGTTATTCTCTAATTTTCTGTTATTCCAATTCCTTTATCTGCTTGAAGACATCTCTTACACGCTCTGCCTCTTTCGAGTTGCCTGCCTTGGCAAGATGCTTTTCGGCAGAAGTAAGATCACCTTTCTGCAAATCGGTGCAGGCGGCATTGAGATTCGCTGTCTCATTATCTGGGAAGAGGCGGACGGCAATGTCGAATACCTCGTTAAACTCTGGCGAACCCGGCTCGTAAGTCTGTGCCACCAGGAACATCTCCTGCAGAGAAAGCTGCTGTGGTTTGGTCTTCAATATCTCCTTGGCCTCTTCGATGCTGAACGGACGAACCGTGTAGGTTACCGTATAGTCGCTATGACGGAGACGAGGATAGATATGATCCAGGATGTAGCGGTAACTAGCCGGATGGAGCTTTCTGATCTTCAGGTCCTTATTGTCGGGAGCCAGCGAGGAGTTAGCTATCTCGAGAATTGCTTCCTTATCAGCCAGATGACTAGCCTGAATCTTCTTCTTGAATCCTTCCCAGTCTTCCGGTGTAGCCTGATAGGTAAAGAGCTTGCTGTTTAAGGTGTAGAGGCTGCTCACATATTTACGGAGGGCAGCTGCACGCTCGTTGGCAAGGCGCTTGTTGTTGGCATACGAACCATCAGGCGAAGCAAAACCATGGATATCAATATCTGTGATTTCAACGTTCTTATCGTTCTTCACCAGGTCGATGGTGGAAGTAATCTTCTTCAGCTCAGTAGCATTCTCACGGAAGTTGGCATGAATATAACTCTTGTTAACTACAAAGCTGAGATAGGCTTCACCCTTTTCGGCTCTCACCTTCTTGGCTTCCGCCTTCGGCTGCACAAAGAAATCCTTCGTAATCTTCGGTGTACGGTCGATATCCGCAATCGGCGTATTGTCCTGTTCTATCAGGTTGCCACATCCGCAGAGATCTTCTTTCACCGAGAGTTTGAACTTCTTCATCCATTTTTGATAAGGAACAGACTGGGCGAAGTAAACCTGCTGACTGGTCTTGTTCTTGCGGGTAAGAACCTGTGCCTGCGGATTCTTCTTGCTGTCGGCAAGTCGCCGGTATCTTACAGCCTGGTTTCTACCCTGGATGATGATAGGGTTGAGAGCGATAGAATCAGTTCCTACCATTACCGGTGTGAAAACAATCTGCTGCTCTGATTTCATCTTCAAATCGTTCAGATTCATACGGAAGGCAACGTCCATCCGGTTGCCGTTCTTGCGTGCTAAAACGCTTTCTACCTGAACCTTACCCCCTGCCAGCTGTTGAGCCTGAGCAGGCATGATGCCCTGAGAAAAGAGCATGCAGAGGGGCGAAATGACCGCATAAAGCTTCATTTTATCCATATTATGATTTGCCTAAATTTTTTGTATTCTGTCTAGTTATTACGTGTTTTTATTGTCAGTTTAAAACTACAGTTAAATTAAATTCTTAGAACACGTATATGAGAGATAGTGCGGCTTTTGTAGGGCCCACATAGTTGCGGTGGTCTTTGTCGAGACATTTTTCGCATCGTCCGTAAAGCTTGTAAGGACTGTAGGCATATCCCAAACCGATAGACCCTTCGAAATTGAGGTGCTTATTGAGTAGCCACTGATAGCCGTAGGTGAGGCCTCCACCTACATACCAGCCTTCATAGTGCCTGCCCTCCAGAGTTTTCGGCAGGATGCCGAAGGGCATGTCAATGTTTTTAATGTTGTATTCACCGCCTAAGGCATGAATTCCGAAGAAATGACCTCCAAACTTCTGGCAGGTGTACCATCTGTATTCTGGCATAACATTCCAGAATCTCATCTTCTTGTCGCCCGAGAACTTCCAGGGGTTCAGGGTGCCGAAGAGTTGGAAGGTTGTTTTCTTGCCCGTGCCGATTTCGATGCCGGCGTTGGCAGATGTGGAAGCCCATCCCAGTAAGTTGGTCTTCAGAGCGACCTCCTGCGCTCGCGTCGTTGCCGTTGAAAGGATCAGCAGCAGCAACATAGCTGATTTTATGAATGTTTGCTTCATCATATCTTTACTTTTATATTTGGTTTCGTTTATATTAAACTTAGCCTTCTGTTGTTAGTTGGCATCTATTTTCGGCTGCAAACTTAAGAGAAAATCCAATACGAAGCAAGAAAAAGTTTCAAAAAGGTTACATTTTTTTGTGCAAACGATTGCACGCTTTATGCGATCTGTTTGCATACACACATCATAAAGCACATGATTATCGGCGTCTGCTTGCCGTCATTGGGAATCTATGTCTAAGATGTGGTTCTGACAGGATTCACAGGTGGGATATGCATACTTGCCCAAAGTGCGGGGGCAAGATGCAACCCACTGGCGAAGAAGAATTTTGGACATGAAATCATAGTTTTTGGGACAGAAAGACGAAGAAAGCAAAAAGCCTGCTGGCTATAATTGTCAGCAGGCTTCTTTGTTATAATGTTCGCCCTTGAAATACAGTACTCTTGTGAAGAGGTAGTATGACTCCATTAAGGGTGAGCCTACGAGAGTTGAAGTTGGGCAGAATTTCCACACTGGCTTCATGGCTTCCCTTATACATGGTAATCCAGATTTGGGCAGAGATACCAATACCAGTAACACTCATACTTACTTGTGTAGTCCCTTTCTTGTCTGTTTGAATTTTGTATCCACTTACGCTTCCCTGAACCGTAACTCCACCAATGCCATTAGGTCCGGAGAAGGGTACATTGAAGGCAACCTGCACAACAGCATCGTCCTTATTGACGGAAACGAAATTGGTGTTGGAATTAACATAGGCAATCTGCCCATACGGGAAAACTACCTTGTCAGCTTCAAAGGTAAAGGTAGTATCCTTAATTGCATCCAATGCTTCATCCCAATATACACTATCTATCCGGTTTTGCAAATCGCGCTGTTCTTTCCAGAGAGTTTTCTGACGTGACTTCAGACCATTGACCAACTGCTCGCTGGCCTTGTTTTTTCCCCATTGATACATATTATCTGACTGGTTTGACTGCGCACAGGCAAAGGCAGACATCAGACAGAAAACAAGTGAAATAAATATTCTTATCATCCTAGATCCTTTCCAAAATTAAATTCATATATTCAAAAAAGGGCTAGCCCCATAATCAGGACTAGCCCCCAATTTTAATTATTTTCTCAATGCAATGAATGTATCTTGAAAGCTGCATAGCACTTCAAGAAAGATTACTTAACCTCAATGTGCTTAACATCGTCTTTCTTCTCCTCCTTGGCTATCTTAGGAATCTCAATCTTCAAGACACCGTCACTGACCTCAGCGGAAATCTTCTCCTGATCAGCATCCTCTGGCAAAGCATAACTCTGAGAGTAGCTGCTGTAAGAGAACTCACGACGCAAGTAATGCTCTTCCTTCTCCTCCTTCTTCTCATCCTTGTTCTCGATGGATACATTCAGATAGCCATCCTTATCGATGTTCATCTTGACCATATCTTTCTTTAAACCAGGAGCTGCAACCTCCATCGTATAAGCTGTAGCACTTTCCTTGACGTTGACTGCAGGAGCTGTTGCGTTCATGCGTGGCATCAAGTTTGTATCAAAGAAGTTGTCATTAAACCAACTGTTCAACCAATTTGAAACACTGTTATTTCTACGAGCTAACAACATAATGTAAAACCTCCAAATTCTATTTTTCTCGTCCTCTCTTCGCCTTCCGGCTCAGTCGGGATTTCTCATTGTTTTTAATTTATCCTTTTTAATAACGATTGCTTCAGCTTACGGGGCTCAAGGATTTCTAGAAACCCTCAACTGTCATTACTTAGGGTTCTTGTCGTTCCCCTTGCCCTTTCGGCTTCGGCTTTCACTCTATGTAGGAGCAAGTTACGTGCCAACCCGGTTTGTAGATTTGGAGTAGACAGTTTTTGCCAATTTTGACTAAAGATTCTGCAAAATTGACAACAATGGATAATTAATTTAAACTTTACTGCTAAAACTTCATGCTTTTTAAACCTGTTTTTCAATCCATGCCATCAGTACCGCTACAGCATACTGTTGTTAAGAAACAGAAGATGTCTCTTGCAGAGAAAAGAGCCACTATGCATGGTGTTCAGACTTATTTGTCTGATGAAGACTATGAACTAAGATTAAGACAAAAAAGAGTTGTGAAGAGATATTACGTGATGCTTTAAAGCAGTATATTCAGGCATTTAAGTAAAATGTCTGCGAAGAGGTATCACCTTCTCGATGGAATATTAAGCAAGATGAGGATGTGTCATAAGTTTATGATTCACCCTCTTCTATTTGTTGAAAGAGATAGGATATGTTGCTGAAAGAGATAGGATATGTTGTTG
>CDZH01078462.1_pt1 | contig 12948 bp, 8 predicted proteins | sample 557721 | NCBI WGS metagenome assembly CDZH01 (sample SAMEA3182062, study PRJEB8094) | gut metagenome | biome: human; feature: gut; material: Stool; isolation source: human stools | place: Canada | collected 2013-01-14
GTACTGGGGATACTCTCTCAACAGGCGTCCGCCCGCCGAACCGCTCGGAAAGTCGATGTCATCGTAGAGGATCACTTGCGTTCCGTTGCGTTTCGAGACTTCGAGAATGTCGGTGTAACGGTCGAAGTACTCCTGTCCGAGGTATTCGGGGCTCATGCCCGGGCACATGAATCCTTTCTGCCAATGGGGCTGCGCCGTGACAGGGAGTACGGCCACGCCGCCGAAGCCTGCTTTGTCGCGGGCTTCGGTCAACTGGCGGTCGATGTGTTCGCTCGTCAGGGCTCCGTTCAGATGCCAGAAAGGCTGGGGGCGGAATTCGTTCGAGGGGTCGCGGAATGCCTCTTTCAACGGGTCGCCGCCGCAGGCCGCCAGACCGGCCGCCACGAGCAGAGTGAATGCGATGCGTTTGGTTTTCATAGCGTTGGGGACTCAAGCCCGGATTTATTCGATTTTGCCTTTGTAGCGGATTTCACTCCACTCTTTGACGCCGATCACAGCCTTGTACGGCTCGCTGACCTTCTCCCATTCGGGTGTTTCGAAAGCGCGCACCACCTCCCAAATGGGCTTTTTGCCCAGCGGATCGTCGGCGTAGTCGTGGAATTTGCGCAGTCCCAGCCGCAGTCCGCCTTCGCCGGGATCGTCGGCCCAGAGATGGTAGTAATAGCACTTCACGTTCTTCATCTTGCGGATCTTTTCCCAGGTATAGGCCATGCCTGCGGCTTGGTCGCGAAGCGACTTTTCGCTGTAATCGGGCGAATTGAGACCCTGCTCGGTGAAGTGGATTTCACGCGGCAGACCTCGGTAGCGGACCTCGGGCTGTTCGACCCATGCGTTCAGCACTTCGAGGTTCTTAGGGGTCAGGAACGGCGTGTCGAAACGGTAAGTCGCCTGATCGTCCTCCCATGTGCGAGGATTGTTGATGTCCTGCGGATAGGGGTGGAACGCCACCGCCCATTGGAAGTCGCCTTCCTGGCGGCAGAAATTCACGAGGATATTCAACAGGTCGCGTCCCTCGTAACTGCGTTTGTTGCTTTTGCGATTCCAGTCGTGGTCCATCGACACGAGCACCTGTGCGTGAGGATCGTACTGACGGGCGATGTTGTAAACCGTGCGCATCGACTTCTGGTAGAGATTCATGTAGGAGAGCATCCGGCGGTCGCCCGCATTGGCCCAATAGAATCCGTTCTGAATTTCGTTGTGAACGATCCAGTGGTGGATACGGCCCCGCTCCTCGGAGCTGTAACGCTCGCAGAGGTAGGTCATCGTAGCGGCATAGGCTTCGAGACCCGTACGCGAGAGGATGTTGGGCATGGCGAATGCGGCGCTGCCCTGGCGCTCGGGGTGCGCGGCCTCCATCATCCACGTCCCGGGCGTGAAGTCGCGATCGAGCGGCAACAGCAGGATGGCCGATATGAGCCAGCCGTGCTCCTTGGCCTTGCGGGCGTTGAGATCGAGCAGCTGGATGGCGTGGCTGTTCTCGTCCACATACCAGGTCCGGCCGCAGTACTCGTACGGTCGGCGCCCCGGTGCGGGATCGGGAAAGAGAATTTCGTTGAGCATGATGTTGAAATTCGCACCGCCTACGCCCAGTTCGGTCATGTCTTCGTGGTCGAACGGGCAGCCTCCGATGCCTTTCAAGGAACGGGCCGTCACCTTGCGCAGCTTCTCGCGCGGGATGATGTCGTCGGGGTAGTGCACGGCCGAGAGCAACGTGTATCCGTTGTCATCCTGTCGCACCACGGCCCAGCCCGAGAGCAGACGGTCGTGTTTGTCGGCTGCGAAGCGCGGCAGCGTGAAGCGGAACTTTCCGGCTTTGGACAGCGGTAGAAATTCGCCGATCTCGTCCAATACGGTGTAGTCCGCCCACATCGGGATCTCTGCCAGCCCCACCGTGGCGTCGGGCTGGCCTTTGAGGGTGCCTTCGATCGTGACCTCCGATGCGGGATAGGAGACTTCGACATGTGTCACGGCCGAGGGGAACGATGTCTTGAGATAGGCTGCCAGCCGGTCGCACTGCTCCTGGTCTTCACGGTCGCGGCGCTCGATGTTGCCCAGGATGTCGCGGTCGCGGTCGTTCATGGCGCGCAGTTGCAGCCCGTTGATGGTGAACTGGTTGCCGCCGTTCATGCCGAAGCGGATGCGAATCCACGATACGGGGCCATCGAGCGGCGTGTCGGTGCAGGAGATGTCGTAGGCATTCGATGACCACCCTTCGGTGCGGGGCAGTTCATAGAGGTTGCCCTCGATCAGGTGGTTGTTGTCCAGCTGTCCGACGAAGAGCGCCAGCGACATGATGCCCGAGGTATTGAAACTGTTGAACGCCAGCATCGGGTATTCGGTTACGTCTACCGGACGTTCGGCGTCGAGGAATACATAGGGATCGACGCCTGTGGTGGTGATTACGTAGTCGTCGCCCCGGCGTTCGACCGTGACGTTGTTGGAGTCGGCCGTCCGGATGGTCAGTTTGACCGATCCCGCTTCGGAATCCGGTGCGGCGGCCTGTGCTCCGGCATTTCCGGCGAGCAGCAGCAGACAGCATGCAAGATGTTTGAACTTCATTTCTTCGGGTAAAAGTTAACGATTTTATTCTGTGATGGTTCCTGTGTAGACCACGTCGTCCCAACTGTCGATGCCGATGACGTTGAGGTAGGGAGCCGAAACGCTCTGCCAATCCTCCTGACCGAAAGCCCGGAATACCTCCCAACTCGGTTTCTTGCCCAGCGGATCGTCGGCATCGTCGCGGTATTTGCGCAGACCCAGCCGCAGCGAGCCTTCCTCGTGGGCGTCGGCCCAAAGGTGGTAGGCGTAGCTGGTCACGTGCTTCATGTGCTGGATTTTGGCCAGCGAGTAGGCCACGCCTGCGGCTTGATTCTGCAACGACAGCGGTTCGTAGTCGGGAGTGTTGATACCCTGCTCGGTGAACTGGATTTCGCGCGGGTCGGTGCCGTTGTAGCAGACTTCGGGCCGTTCGACCCATGCGTCGAGCACTTCAAGGTTCTTGGGCGTGAGGTACTGCGTCGAGAAACTGTATGTCGCCCGGTCGTCGAGCCATGTACGCGGGTTGTTGATGTCCTGCGGATAGGGGTGGAAAGCAAGCCCCCATTCGAAATCACCCTCCTGGCGGCAGTATTTCAGGAGCTGTTCGAGCAGCTGCATACCCTGGTACGAACGGTCGGAACCCTGATCCGTCCAGCCGTGGTCGAGCGAGATGAGCGACTTGGCGTTCGGGTCGTATTGGCGTGCGATCGTCTGCACGAGTCGCATCGACCGTTCGTAAAGATTCATATAGGTTTCCAGATTGCGCTTGCCGGCGTTGGTCCAGTAGAATCCGGCCTGAATCTCGTTGTGGATGATCCAATGGTGGATGCGTCCGTACTGCTCGGTGCTGTAACGTTCGCAGAGGAAGTTCATGGTCGCGGCATAGGCTTCCACAGCCTCTTTCGACAGCATGTTCGGCATCGAGAAGGCTGCGCTGTATTCGTTTTCGGGATGGGCTACCAGATCGAGCCATGATCCTTCGGCGGCGCCTCGGTTCACAGGTACCAGCAGGATAGCCGAGACCATGAGTCCCATTTGCTGCGAGATTTTCACGTCTTGGTCGATCTGTTTGATCATGCTGCCGTTCACGTCGGCGTAATAAGTCTTGCCCGCGTATTCGTAGGGTTCGCGTCCGCCGCCCGGATCGGTGTAGAGAATCTGGTCGAGGATGATGTTGAACGTGCCGGTGGCGATGTTCAGGTCCTGCATGTCCGCATGGTCGTACGGACAGCCGCCGATGCCCTTGATCGAGGCCGGAACCATTTTGGGAAGGTTTTCCCGCGGATTGTCGATCCGGTCGGGGTGGTGCACGGCCGAGAGCAGCGTGTAGGCGCCGCCTTCCTGCCGCACCACGGCCCAGCCCGAAAGCAGTCTGTCACGACCGTTTTCGGCGAAACGAGGGAACGACTGCGAGATCGAACCGCCCGTGAGCGGTGTGAAGCTCTCGACTGCGATGAGCTTGGTCTGATCCATCCACATCGGGATTTCGGCCAGCCCGACACCGTCGAAGTCCGTCGCGTCGGTGGTGCCCGTTACCGAGATGGTGTTGGCCGCGTAATCCGCCACGACCTGCTCTATTTTCGACGAGAAACTTTTGGCGAGGTAGCTGTTCAGTCGCTTGGTGAGTTCCTGCTCCTCTTTGAGCCGGTTGGCTTCGTTTTCCGCAGCTTCGATTTCCTGCTTGTTGGGTTCGCGCAGAATGGGATTTTTCAGGCGGAACGTATGTTCGCCGTTGAGCCCGAAGCGGACGCGCACCGACTTGAACGGTACGCTCGGAGCCTGCTTTACTTTCGAGAGGTCGTAGGATACCGACGACCATCCCTCGGTGCGGGGCAGCGTATAGTCGCCGTTTTCGAGCAGGTGGTCGTTGTCGCAGACTTCACCCACGAAAATTACCAGCGGCAGCGTTTCCGAGGTGTTGAAACTGTCGAAAGCGAGCATGTACTGTTTTTTGAAATTCACCGGAATCGCTGCGTCGAGCCAGATGTACGGGTCCAGTCCCGTGGTGCGGATGATCCACTCGTCTCCCTCCTGCGTGAAAATAATGTTGTTGAAGTCGCGGTTGCGGATCGACAGCGGAATACCCTCTTCGGCGGGTTTTTCAGGGTCCGGATTTTCGGGCCCGAGAGACGGGAGCCGGTCGTTGCCGGAACATCCCGCGACGACGCAGAGCGCGGCGGATAAGGTGATTGTCAGCAGATTCTTAAACAACTGTCGCATGGCGGTCGGATTTAGTCGGATTGATTGTGTTAATTCGCAGAAGCCTCCGTACCGGTCGGACGGAGGCTTCCGCGGTGGCGGTACGGGCTTATTTGTTCCCGTGGTTGGGATTTATCAGACGGATGTTGCGGATGTAGAAAGTCGGGGTGTGCGCATTGGCACCGATGCCTACGCGCATCCATGTCCATGGTGCGGCTGCGGCTTGATTGGGTACGTCTTCCATGAAGTTGCAGGTCACCTTCACCCAATCGGTCGATATGGGAATGAAATTCTTGCAGTCCGAGCAGAAGTTCGGCCAAGCCGTACACTGCCCCAAGAAAATGATCAGCGGGGTGTTATCCACTACCGTAGCGCCCTTGACTTCGAATTCGAGTACGTTGTAGAGACTGAATTCCGCACCGGCGGCCTTGTCGTCCTCGTCGAGCTGGATGTCCATGAAGAAGAATGAGTCGAAACCGTCGGTCCAGTCCACGAAATAGGAACCGTCGTCTTGGAGGGTAATCTCTTTGCAGCGCTCGTGGTCAGTCGTACGGATTGCCACATCGTAATAGGCGGGCTTCTCCTTGGGCGGGATGATCGTGGGCCCGTCCTTTTCGTCGCACGATGAAAGCAGAAGCAGCGGAAGAGCGAATAAAAGCAGAAGGAAACGTGTTTTCATAGTTTTAAGTTTTTATAGGTTTTTCGTATCTGTATCGGATGTCGGTGCGGCGATTATTCGAGGAAGAAAACCTGCCGCAGCGGAATGGAGACGGGCGAATTGTCGGGATTGACCTCCATGATGTCGCTCATGTAGTCCCACCATTTCCGAACCACGGGATTGTCGCCCATCTCCTGTGAGGAACCTTCGCCGCCGATCTCCTGATAGGCGAACAGCACGAGGGTGTCGGGATCGTAAAAAATCGAGTAATTGCCAATGCCGCCCTCTTTGAGCAACTGTTTCATTTCGGGCCAAAGGCGAGCGTGGCGTTTTTCGTATTCCGTCTCGCAGCCGGGTTTGAGCTTCATTTTGAAAGCCAGTCGTTGCATAATTTTCGGATTCGGATTTTAGGTTGTCGTTTTGCCTGCGGACGCCGCTGGACGGTGCCCGTGTTTGTTTTGGGATATACAAAAATAGGGAGATGTTTTTACTCGCAAATTAAACTTTTTGACATATGGATTGAAAAAAATGATAATTCAAATAAGCTGCTTTCCGATACCTTTATAATGTATATAACGATCGTTTTCAGCCTGCTGGATTGCACGGTTTGCTTCGATTTGTCATCTTGTCATTTTTTCAATTTTTTTTGTCAAAATGATTAATGAAACTCCTGTAAATCCTCTCTAATTTTGTTTGAAACTAAAAAAGACCTGTAAAGTTCAACCCGAATATTAACCTAAAACTTCCTGCTCTATGAGATAAGGAAATTCCCCGGCTCCGTATCTTATTCCCGATAGGTCATTATTGAAAATGACAGGAGCGATCCATCCGACAAAAACAAGTTATAAAATCTGTTTATTAACCTAATCTAAGAACAAATGAAGAACATTTTCATGAACTTCTATGCGAAATCGGGCCTCGGCCGGTTCGGCGTATGTTTGAAGCGGAACGTGCTGTTCCTGCTCCTGCTGGCCGGCTTTTCGGTCTCTTCGGTTTGCGTGTGTGCGGCCCAGCCCAAGATCAAGGTGGCCGGCAAGGTCCTCAACGAGGCGGGCGAGCCGATGATCGGCGTCAATGTCGTCGAGAAGGGCACGACCAACGGCGCTTCGACCGCCGCCGACGGTGCTTTTGCCATCGAGGTGAATTCCGGAGCTGAACTCCAAGTCAGTTATGTGGGGTATGTCACCCAGACTCTGCCGGTCGGCAACCGGACTTTTTTCGAGATCTCGCTTCAACCGAGCAATAATCTCGACGCCGTGGTGGTGGTCGGTTACGGTACGATCGACAAGCGGTCGCTGACCAACTCGGTGTCGAAAATCACGCAGGACGATTTTATCGCCGGCACCAGTTCGCCCCTGATGGCTATTCAAGGCAAGATTCCCGGTCTTTCGATCCAGTCCACCAACGGTTCCGATCCCAATTCGGGCGCTTCGCTTCAATTGCGTGGTGTGAACTCGGTGAGCGGCGATCAAGGGCCGCTGGTGGTTATCGACGGTGTTCCGGGTGCGGAGATCGATCTGGTGGCCAAAGAGGACATCGAGTCGATTACTGTATTGAAAGATGCGTCGGCGGCGGCTATCTACGGTACCCGCGCCACGGGCGGCGTTGTGCTGATTACGACCAAGCGTCCGCAGGCGGGCCGTATCGCGGTCAATTTCTCGACCGAACTTCAGTTGGAAGCGATTGCTAAAAAGCCCGATTTGCTCTCGGCTTCCGAATTCCGCGAATACGGGCGTACGGGCATCAACAATGTTTACGACTTCGGCGGTTCGACCGACTGGTATGATGCCGTGACCAAGTCTTCGCCTTTCAGCCAGCGCTATGCCCTTTCGGCCAACGGCGGTACGGACAAGTTCCGCGTGAGCGCCAGCGGTTACGTGCGCGATGCGGAGGGTATTGCCATCAAGAACGACCGTCAGGAGGTCGGAGGTCGTCTGAGCTCCTATTTCAAATTCCTGAACGACCGGCTGGAACTTTCCGCGACGATCAACTACACTAATGTCAATTGGACCAATGTCGATAACGGCATTTTCGAACTGGCGTCGAGTCTCAACCCGACCTATCCGATCTACGACGCTTCGAGCGAGTCGGGTTATTATATGATTCTGAACCAGCCCTATGCCAAGAACCCCGTGGCCGAAGTAAACCTGCGCGACAATTCCAATTCGTCGAGCCTGATGCTGGCCAATGTTTCGCTCAAACTGAACCTTACGGACCATTGGTCGGTGACGGCGCAGACCGCCTATAAGCATGTGAAGAATAAGTCGGAGAACTTCGTTTCGAAGCTGCACCGCGAGTCGCTCGAAAACCACTACAACGGCACGGCTTCGCACAGCTTCTCGCAGGCGTATGACAAGATGCTCGACCTGACGACCAACTACGACCGCCGTTTCAACCGCCATAACGTCAACGCCGTGCTCGGCTATTCGTTCCAGGAGTTCAACGGCGATAACTTCTCGGCCAGCAACTCCGACTTTCAGGTGGACGGCCTCGGTCCTTGGGACCTCGGCGCCGGAACCTATCTTTCGGACGGTAAAGCCGGTTTGGGTTCCTACAAAAGTCCCACGACCCGCCTGATCGCTTTCTTCGGGCGTGTAAATTATTCGTTCGACGACCGTTACCTCATGACCCTCAATCTGCGTTACGAAGGTTCTTCGAAGTTTTACAGCAACCGCTGGGGCCTCTTCCCCGGCATCTCGGCCGGCTGGCGCATTTCGTCGGAGAAATTCATGCGCGATGTCCGGGTCGTGGACGACCTGAAGCTGCGCGTAAGCTACGGTACGACGGGTAATCAGGGCTTCAGTACCAATACGGCCTACCGTATGTACTCCAAAGATTCGTGGACCTATTACAACGGCCAGTGGCTGACCGTCTACGGTCTGATGCACAATCAGAACCGCGACATGAAGTGGGAGATCAAGAAAGAGTTCGACGTGGGTCTGGACTTCTCTCTCTTCAACCGTCGTCTGAGCGGCCGCATGGATTATTTCAGCCGCAAGATTGAAGACGCCATTTACAGCGGTATTCCTGTGGCTTCTCCTCCGGCGGTTTATTCCACTTCGACGGTCAATATCGGCGATATTACCAATAAGGGTTTCGAGTTCGAACTGAACGGCCGCGTGGTGGACACCCGGGATTGGACGTTCGACACGTCGCTGGTAGGTTCATTCGTCGGCAAGTCCCGGTTGGAGGGCATGGCCAAAGATACCCATATGGAGTTCCAGCCGATGCCCCACGGCGGCGGTTCGGCTGTGCGCATCTTCGGCGGTCAGGAGATCGGACGCTACTTCCTCTATCGTTTCGCCGGCGTCCGTGAGGAGGATGGAACCCCGATGATTTACAGCAAGGACAACAAGGTTATCCCTTATGCTTCGGGTACGGACGAGGACCGCGTACAAACAGGCAACGGTCTTCCGAAGGCGGTGCTTTCGTGGAACAATACGGTGCGTTACCGCAATTGGGATCTCAATCTTTTCTTCCGCAGTTGGCTCGGACAGGATGTTTACAATGTGACGGACATGATTCAGGGCGTGAACTGCAAGATCACCGAAGGTCAGAACCTGCTGCGTACGGCTTACCGCCGCAACAAGGCGATTTCCAATACCGACCGTCTGATGCTGCTCGACTACTGGCTCGAAAAGGGCGATTTTCTGAAACTCGACGCGGTTACGCTGGGTTACACGCTGCCCCGCAACAAAATCAAGTACGTAGAGAAACTGCGCTGCTACTTCACCGTGCGCAACGTATGTACGCTGACCGGTTACTCTGGTCTCGATCCCGAAGTAAATGTCAATGGTTTGGCTCCCGGATTCGAAGGCATGAGTCAATATCCCCGTACGCGCTCTTTTATTCTGGGTATCGAGATCGGTTTTTAATCTAAAGACGAGTTAAAGCTATGAAAAAATATATTATGAAGAGCATTGCGGCCCTCACCGCTCTGGCGAGCGTCGCTGCCTGTACCGACCTCGATCCCGTATGGTACAGCGAGGTGACTCCCGAGACCTTTTTCAAAACCAAAAATGATGTTTATTCGGCCATGGGCCGTCCATTTACACATCTCTATTCTTCGGAGATGCGCGGCGATGGCGTCGGCTTCTGGTTTCTGCAAGAGCTTTGCGCCGACCAGTTTGCAGTGATCCAGAAGGAGCAGAAGTGGACCGGCGGCGACTGGTTCCGTTTTCAGGATCACAGTTGGGGCACCTCGAATCCTTTTATCAACAATGCGTGGAGTCTGGTTACCACGGGCGTCGCTCTGTCGCTCGAAGTGATTGAGGACCTCAAGGCGGCCGATTATGACAAGGTAGGATTTACCGAGGAGGATCGCGCCGGCCATATTGCGCAAATGAAGACGCTGATCGCCTATTTTTACCTGCGCGGCCTGGATTTCTACGGCGGTATGCCGATCTACGAAGGCACTGTGGGCGTCGATCCCCAGCCCCGCAGTTCGGCTAAGGACACCTACCTGCATATCGAAGGACTGCTCAAGGAGTCGCTTAAAGTGCTGCCTCTGAAAGACGAGACGACGGAAATTGATTACACGATCAACCGCGGCGCGGCGGCCGTTTTGTTGGCCCGGCTCTACTTCAACGCCCATACCTACATTAACGAGGATCACTATTCGGAGTGCGAAACCCTTTGCAACGAAATCATGTCGGGCACGTACGGCGACTACTCGATGGCTTCCGACTGGCGTGAACCGTTCGGATTCAATAATCTCAATAGTGCCGAGAACATCTGGGTGCTTCCTTCGGCCTTGAACAAATTGCAGAACAACACCTATACGGCGTGGTTCTACCAGCCCAACATGATGGACCAGTTTTTCGGTCTGAAAGGCGCCGGTACGATGAACGGCATTACGATCATGCCGTCGCACAAGCCTAACGGCGATCTTTATACCGATGCCGATTTTAAGTTGGGCCGCACTTTCGCCCGTTTCAACGACGCCGATCTGCGCAAGAAATGTTACAAGTACAACGGCAACGGCGATTACGAAGGCCAGCTGCTGTTTGGCCCGATCGCCAAGAACGGGACGCCGGTCATCGTTTCGGGTCAGAACAGCGTGCATGACGGCAAGCAGCTCGAACTGGTGGATTATGTCGGCCGTACGTCGCTCGTCGGCATCACCTATCCGTCGCTCGATGCGGTTCCTTCGACCAAATACGAAGGAGAAGAGAATACCGGCGTACGTCTTATCAAATACCCGATTGCTCCGGATGACGATCCCAACCAGTGGAAAGCCGGTTTCGTGATGGCGCGTCTGGCTGAGGTGCAGTATATGCTGGCCGAATGCAAGTGGCGCGACGGCGACAAGGGGGAGGCCGCCCGACTGATCAACGACGTGCGCAAACGTAACTTCGAAAATGAAGTCGATCCCGATCCCTGTACTGCCGGCAACCTCGACGAATGGCGCATGCTGGCCGAGTGGGGTATCGAGTTCCTCGGCGAAGGCCGTCGCCGCACCGACTTGCTGCGTTGGGATAAATTCGTGGAAGCGGACTGGTGGGATCATAAGGCTACCAACAATCCGTATTTCAAGGTATTCCCGATTCCGAACGACGCGATAAGCGGCAATCCGCTCATCGAACCGAATCCCGGTTACGGGCAGTAACAGTAAAAACGAGAGGTGCCGGTCTTCGGCACCTCTCGTTTTATATGTATGGCCCGACGGTCGCAGGGGATTATTCTTGCACGATGGCGTTTCCTTGGGTTAAATGCCGGTAATCGGCGGGCGTCACTCCGTTTTTCTTTTTGAAAGCCGTGAAGAAGTATTCGTGATTTTCGAATCCCATCAGATAGGCGATCTCCTTGATGGGCATGGAACTGTTCGTAAGCAGTTCTTTGGCTTTGGTTAGCTTCATCTCTTGAATGTACTGTGCCGGGGCGAATCCGGTGTACTCCTTGAAAATTTTCCGGAAGTTCGAATAGCTCATGTTCAGTTTGTCCGCGATCTGCTTGGGACGAATGGTTTTGAACTGAGCGGCGATCAGGATTTTCGCACGACCGATCTGGTCGATGATCTCGGAGGTTTCGAAAACGTAATTTTTGTCGTAGGAATAGGCCAGTCCCAAGAGATAATTGACGATGCCCGACAGCACCTGCTGAAATCCCGATTTTTGTTCGATGGCGACGCGGATGGCCTGCTGGTAGAGCTGGACGATTTCGTTGTGGATGCCTACGTTGTAGATCGGCTTTTCGCGCGAGAAGAAACCGTTTGCTGTCCAATAGTCGATGTGGCTGCCCTGGAATCCGATCCAGTATTCATCCCATCCGGTTTCGCGGTTGGGCATGTAATTGTGCCACTCGCCGGGAAAGAGCAGGAACATATTGCCTTCGCTGACGGGTTGGTAGCGTCCGCTGCCCGTGGTACGGGATGCGAATTTCCCCCCCCCCTCGCGTGATGTATAGGAGCTGATATTCATTGAGTACACGTCCGTTATCGGTAGAAAAGAGATAGCGTGAAGGGTGGTTGTTCGGCGGATAAGGCGTATGGGCGGCGATGTTCTGGAAACCCACCGAATTGATGGTCATGCCCCATTTCAGGTCGGTCGGGCTGATGACCAGATATTTCAAATGAATGGAATTTTCCATTGTTGCAAAAGTTAGATTGAAAGCATTGCAAGATAGTAAAAAAGATTGAAAACTCTCGCTGCGCATTCAGCTTACGATCGTAAAAAAGTTGTTTGTGGTGGATGGGCTTGCGTATTTATTAGGTTGTCAGTTGGATAATCGGCTTTGCCGCAAGTTGAAAAAGGGCTTGAGAACATTACCAATATAGCGTCCAAAGCGAACTTTCGTTGTTCCGCCCAAACGAATCGAGGTTATTGCCCTTTCATTCACAGCGAAGTATATGGGCTTTGACTCGGAATGTCTGCTGTTTGAATGTTGCCCGATAGTTTGTAAGTTCGGATTAAGTTCTGCGTCCACAATCGTTGCATAGGGTCTTGTTTGTCCATCCAATCGTTGTTGAAAGCCATTTTGGCCACATATTTCAGGCATTTGAGATAACCGGACAAATCCATTGGGAGACATTCCGAGGTCATGGGATAGATAAGTGTGAAATTTTTCAATGAAGGACTGCTCTAATTTCAAAAGCGGCATATCCTTGGTCCGATACACCTTTTCCATGAAAGAATGCAAATGTTCCGAACATTTGCAGTAACGTTCCCATATGTCCTACGAACACGATCGACACCAACCCGTTTTCGATAGTCTACCGTAAATTTTTCGAATGCTTCGAGCAGGGGCTGGTATTTCCGGTCGAAACCCTGATAGGCGTTCCGTACCCGTTCGGCCGTTACATAACTGTCGTGATCACAAATATCCTGATAATGTTTGTTGATTTGCCCCCGAATATTGTCCAAATGGCGATTGATACGATCGGCTTCGACACTCTTGCCTTTCGCACGACCACCTTTGACCTCCCATAGGCGAACTGGAACTTCGATTTTGGCGCTGAACTGGGCAATCGTTCCATTGACCGTAATACGACCCATGACCGGAGCGTGAGGCTGCTCCTTGTTCCTTTTAAGGTAGAACAGAACCTTGAACGTGCT
>CDZH01059931.1_pt1 | contig 12927 bp, 12 predicted proteins | sample 557721 | NCBI WGS metagenome assembly CDZH01 (sample SAMEA3182062, study PRJEB8094) | gut metagenome | biome: human; feature: gut; material: Stool; isolation source: human stools | place: Canada | collected 2013-01-14
ATATGGTTAATGGTATTATCTATCCTAATAAAGATATCAAGGATCTTATAAGAGCAATTGAATGGTGTATTTCTCATAAAAAAGAAGTCATTAGCTGGAAAAAAAGCTGTTTAGAAAAGGCTATGGAATATCAGCCTGATAATTATATTAAGCAAATTATAAGAACTATAGAAGAGTAAAAGGGATTATCACATATGAAACGTTTATTATGTATTTTAAGCTCACTGGATGCTGGCGGTGCAGAAACTTTTATGATGAAAATTTTTCGTAGCTTGCCGGAAGATTACAAGATAGATTTTATCGTGTCTGCCAAATCTGGCTTTTACGAAAAGGAAGTAATTGATCTTGGCGGACGTATATTCAGAGTGCCGTTAAGAACAAAGCAGCCCATAAAAACGTTTAAAGCAATATATGATGTGGTAAAGGATAACCGTTATACACATGTTTTAAAGTTATGTGATACACCAATAGGCGTATATGATTTATTAGCTGCTAAAATGGGCGGCGCAAAGGTTTTGTGTGTGCGTTCTTGTAATGCCGGTTCCTTTAATAGCAAATTAGGGAGATTAGTCAATGATCTTCTCAGACCATTATTAAACTTTATTACTGATGTCAAGATTGCTCCATCACGTTTAGCTGCTGAGTTTACCTTTGGCAAAGCAGAGGTAGAAGCAAGTAAAGTGAAGTTTATTCATAATGGCGTAGATTTAGATGTTTATAAATATGATGAAGATAACAGAAGAAAAATCAGAAGAGAGTGTGGTATAGCTGATGAGCAGATTGTTATTGGTCATATTGGAAGATTTAACCAACAAAAGAATCATAAGTTTTTAATTGAAGTTTTTTCTGAGGTATTAAAGCAAAAGCCAAATGCTTTGTTGATGCTTGTTGGTGATGGTGAAAAAAAGAACGAGATTAAAGAGCAAATTAAGTCTTTAGGTATTGAAGAATCAGTAATTTTTACAGGCATTCGTTCTGATGTTCCAGCGCTGCTTTCAGCAATGGACGTGTTCGTTTTTCCTTCATTTTATGAGGGAATGCCTAATACGGTAATTGAAGCTCAGGCTACTGGCTTACCATGTGTGATTGCGGATACGATTACGGAAGAGGCAGGTGTTACTGATTGTGTGCACTTTATGTCTTTAAGTGATTCTGCAAAAGTTTGGGCAGATAAAGTATTATCGTTGTTAGATAAAGACAAAGTAGATCGTAGTTTCTACAGTGATAAGATGAAAAATGCTGGTTATGATATAGGCAGTTGTGTAAAGAAATTTACTGGTTTAGTATTTAGTGCTAAGAAGTAAAGCACTTGAATGAAATAAGTTAGTAATACATTATCTAGAAGATTGGACGATAAAATGCTTAATTATAATTTGAGAAATATCAAAATAACACCAGTTTTTTGTGTGGTAAGTAGTTTTTTATTACTGCTAACTTTAAGAGACTTTTGTAAAGTTTTTATTCCGTTAGAGTTGTTTGTATTAATCTTGATCCTAGCGGTGTTCTTCTTTAAAAAAAGTGATTATGCTATATTAGGTGTAGTTACGATACCTCTTGGTCATGGTGTGCAGGTACCTTCTTTGTTATTAGTGTGTTTGGTAGCGATATTCTTTAAATATATCGTTCCCAATAAAATCAGAGTAACTAAAATAACTCTTTGTATTTTTGGCTTGTGTTTCATAGAGCTATGTAATGTTATAATTCATCCATATTCCGATTTTGTTGAGTATATCAGATATGCTGTTTCTTTAATGTTCCTTGCTTTTGTTTTGGATAATACTGATGAAAGTGATAAAGAGTTGGGTACTCGTATATTCAATTATTATATTACTGTTTATACATTTGTGATGTTCGATATCGTTTATCAATTGATTGAAAGGTATGGTTCGATTGTATATATAATAAGCAATGGTATTCGATTTGGCAACCTTGCAGAAAAGGGTGAACACTTAGTTTCGCTTTACGATAATGAAAATAATATTGCTTTATTTTCATTGATAGCAGTTATGGCGTGTGTAGCAGAACTGTGGAAATCTGGTAACGGAGAAAGAAAAGTATTACTGTACGTATTATTACTAAGTTCTTCGTTTTTCGGCTTTATGACTTTATCAAAAGCATATTTATTCTCATATTTGTTTTTGGGAGTATTAATATTTACTAAGATTTTAAGACAAAGTAATACTAGCATCCTTCGTAAATTTATGATTTTTTGTAGCAGTATTGCGTTATCTGTTTTTGCCTATATTGAAATATTCTCTAATATAATCAATAATATTTTTATTAGAATTGATACTACAGAAATTAGTACTGGACGTATTGATCTCTTTAATTCTTATAATCAATATATTCTTGATAATATGGAATTATTTTTATTTGGAATAGGCATTCAAAATCCAACAGAAAAAACAGGCATTTGGAATAGTATGCATAATGGTATTCAGCAGGTTTATGTAAGCTTCGGTATAGTTGGATTAATTCTTTTTACAATCTTAATTTATAGTCTCTTGAAAAAAGCTAATATCTATAGAAAGTGTAAAATATCGTTGATTAATACAATTGTCTTTTTTGCACTTTTTATTTATACACAAAGTATTCAGTTCATGTCCAGTAGTTCTATATTTTTATTTTTGATCATCGTATATTATTATATGGCTTATCCGTATAATAATAGAGTATAGATGCACTTAATCTAATGTATTAGAAAATGTTAATCTGAAATGATAAGTAGTAGATTTTTGGGATGGTGAACAATGAAAACAAAAATCTTATTATTAATAAATCAGCTCGGAATAGGTGGAGCTGAAAATATGGTCTATAATCTAGCGAAAGAATTAACTGCTATGAACGAGGAAGCTAGTATTGTATGTTGCGGTTCTAAACTCAACAATGCACTTGAAGCAAAAGCAGAAAGTGTTTGTAAGGTTACTTATTTGAATTTAACTGGTAGAGTTACTTTGCAATCTTACAGTACCGTTTTAAAAGAGATTAAACGGGAAAGCCCAGATGTTATACATGCACATTTGGGAGGAGTAGTTTTTGCAGCACCATTGTCAATATTATTAAAGATACCATTAGTCATTACTGCACATACCAGACCGGATGTAGCTTTTTCTAAGAAAATTGTTCCGGTTTTAAAGTTTTGTATGAAGTTCACTAATTGCAAAATGGTTGCAGTATCCAAGGAAAACCTTTTGCCGCTAAAGAGGTATTTTGGAGGTTGTGAACAAAAATATGCCTATGTAAATAATGGTATTGATTTGAATAGGTTCTACAGAAAGCAGCACGAAGATTTTACATTTATCAATGTTGCAAGGCAGGATGAAAATAAAAATCAGATTGCTATATTAAAAGCCTTCACGGAGCTTTACGAAGAGAATAAAAAAATTAAATTGTATTTAGTTGGTGATGGGCCTTGTCATAATATGCTTCAACAGGAGATTAGTAAGCTTGGTTTAGATAAGGTTGTTACTATGCCCGGTAATGTTTCGAATGTAGAGGGTTATTATGCGTTAGCAGATGTTTATGTGCAGGCATCTCATAGAGAGGCTTTGCCGTTGACTACATTAGAAGCTATGGCTGCAGGCTTGCCAATTATTTCTACTGATGTAGGTGGAATGAAGGATATCGTAAAAGATAATGGTATTTTAATTCCTGATAACGATGACAATGCTTTGCTTTGTGCAATGAAAAAGCTTTTAGAATGCGAAGATAGTGAAGTAGAACTTTTAGAAAAAAGTTCACGAAAGATTGTCCAAGATTATTCTTCTAATGAAATGGCTAAGAAATATGGTGAAATTTATAGCGAATTATTAGTATAAAAATAATTTGGGTATTAGAGGTATATGTATGAAAATAGGTATTTTAACATTTCAAAGAACATCAAATTTTGGCTCTATGCTACAGGCATTTGCCTTATGCAAGGCAGTAAGAAATTTAGGGTATGATTGTGATATTGTTGATTATACATGTGTTGCAGTTGAGGATAGAGAAGCCTTGCATCCTAAATTTACCTCACTTAGAGCTATTGCAAAATTTTTATTATTTGATAGAAAATTAATAGCTAAAGGAAAAGAGCTTTTGGCGTTTATTAATAAACAGAAGATGCTTAGCGAAAAGCGATATTCCAAAAGTGAGTTAAAGCAAGCTTGCGAAGCTTACGATATTTTTTTAGTTGGCAGTGATATTGTTTGGGATCCTAAAATTACTAATAATGATTTAACGTTCTTTTTAGATTTCGTGCCGGATGCTAAAGGTAAAATAGCTTTTGCTTCTTCCCTTGGGAAAGAGCCTGAGATTGGTTCAGAATTTTGGACTGCAGCATTTAGTAATTTAAAAAAATTTAATGGTGTGGCAGTTCGTGAAGAAAGTACGGCAAAGACTTTTTCTGAGCAGATTGCTAAAAAAGTAGAATGGGTTTGTGATCCTACGATGTTGTTAAGCACGGAGGAGTGGGATTCTGTTGTGTCAGAAAAATATAAGCGAGAAAACTACGTGCTTGTTTACTTCAATTCTGGTACAGCACTTGATGACGCAATAGCATACGCAAAAAAAATTAATGCTAAGGTATATGCAATTAATTATGGCTTACCTATCAAAGGCGCAAAAAATATAAGCGTAGAGACGTTGGAAGATTTTTTATCATTAATTAAATATGCTAAATGTGTTTTTACCGGTTCATATCATGGGTTCCTTTTCTCAATTTATTTTAAACGTGATTTTTGGTTCTATAATAGAGCACATGCGGAAAGAATGCTTTCATTAGCTGGTCGAATGGGTTTGCTGTCTAGAGACAGAGGAAATGCAGAGCTGGCATTTAATCATATTGATTACCAGTATGTAACACCTAAGGTTGTTGAATTTAGACAGCAATCACTTTCATGGTTAAAGAATGCAATTAATAAAGCTGGAGAGCATGTAGATGGATAAAATAGAATTATGCAGAGTATCAGAATGTACTGCATGTAAGGCTTGTGTAAATATATGTCCTAAAAATGCTATTCATATGGAGAAAGACGAATATCAACAGATGTATCCTATGATAGATAGCAAGAAGTGTGTTAAATGCGGTTTATGTATGAAAACCTGTCCAGAGATTAATCCTGTGGCCTTAAATAGACCCAAAAAGGTTTATGCAGCATGGAGTAATAATACTGAAGAACGGGCGACAAGTGCTTCTGGTGGTATTGCTGCTGAATTATATAAATTATTCTCATCGGGAAAAGGTTTATTTACTGGTGTTCAGTTTGATAAAGAGTTTTTTGCATATCAGAGCTTATATTCCGATTTATCTAATTTAGCTGAATTGAAAAACTCGAAGTATGTATATAGTGATATGAGAGATACATACAGAGAAGTTAATGTTGCTTTAAAAGATAATAAAAAAGTTCTTTTTATTGGAACTCCTTGCCAATGTGCAGGCTTGAAAAAATATATACCTGAGATAAGACAAGATAATTTATTTATGGTTGATTTAATATGTCATGGTATGTCACCAAGTAAGTATCTGCAGGAACATATTGCATATGTTGAATCTAAATGTAATAGTAAGGCATCAGTATTATCTTTTAGAGATCCGGAGGCGTATACGTATACGTTTACGTTTACGTTAAAAGATAAAGGCGGAAAACGATTTTATTCTAAGAAAGTATATCGAAATGATGTCTATCAAATAGGCTACCATCAACGCTTGATTTATAATGAACATTGTTATAAATGTCATTACGCACAAATCGAAAGATGCTCTGATTTGACAATAGGTGATTTCAGCGGATTAGGTAGAGAGAAAGCTGTTGCTTACGATAAGCATAATGTTTCCTGTATCCTTGTTAATACTGATAAAGGTGAACAGCTAATTGAAAAGTTAGTAGCAGAAAATAGGATTTATATAGATGCCAGACCAATTCAAGAAGCAAGTAAATACGAACAGCAACTGCAAAGTCCATCAGTACCACACAATAAAAGAAATCAATTTTTAGCACTTTATAATAAATTAGGTTTTGAAAAAGCTGCGCAACAAGTACTCCACAAAGAAATTGTTCGTAATGAACTTAGATATTATCTTTGTGTAGAAGAATCAAAGAGAATAATTGCAATGCTTCTTCCTAAATCTGTAAAAAAAATCATTAAAGGAATATTATTCCGTTAAAGAGGGTATTTCGTTTTGGCAAATAGTAAAGGTAAGGATTTAATAAAAAATACTGGCATATTAGCGATTGGTAATATAGCAACAAAAGCTATAACCTTTTTACTATTGCCGTTATATACTGCTTTATTAAATGCTGAGCAGTATGGTATTATTGAAAATTTGACAACATATGTTACATTATTAGTTCCTGTAATTAACGTACAATTATCACAAGCTATTTTTAGATTTGCCACAGAGAAAAGAGATAATCATGCTTATGTATCAAGAGTATATAGTACATCAGCTTTTTTGTCTTTTGGGCTTTTAATAGTATATACATGTGTTTTCTTTCTGATACAGGGATGTTTAGAGATACCTTTTAAATGGTATTTGTTAATTGGAACTTGGCTGAACATTTTCATGCAAATGGTTTCCTATGCAGCGAGAGGCATTGGAGATAACTTGGCATATTCTGTTGGTAATTTTATATTAGGTGCTTCTGTTATATTTTTCAACATCCTGTTCTTAGCTTTTTTCAAGATGGGCATAATGGGTATGCTCACGTCCTATTGCTTAGGTCCAATTTTAGGCATAACATTCATAACAATAAGAATTAAGCTTTGGAAGTTTTTAAAACTGGAATTATGCAGTTTTAAAGAAGCAAAGAATCAGTTGTCTTATTCTTTGCCGTTAGTTCCCAATGAGTTATCATGGTGGGCATTGAATGTATCTAATAAAGTAGTTATTACACATTTCTTAGGATATGCAGCAACAGGTCTGTTTTCTGTTGCTGCTAAATTTTCCATGATATTTTCCACGGTCTTTAGTGTGTTTAATGCTTCGTGGACAGAACAGGTTGTACTTCACTTTCATGATGATGATGGTATACAATTTATAAAATCAACAATTAATAGAGCAGTAAGATTTTTTATAGCTCTAAATTTGATGATTATAGCCACAATGCCGTTTGTTTATCCGTTTATGGTTAATACGAGCTACCAGAGTGCGTATAATCAGGTGCCTTTGTTTTTGATAGCTACTGTAGGACAGGTCTTTATTGGTTTGGTTAGTCCTATATACCTGGTAAATAACGAAACAAAAAAAGTTGCTGAAGCTACTGTTACGGCTGCTATTATAAATGTAGTGGCAGATATCATTTTGGTTAGATATATAGGCGTTTATGCAGCAGCAATGGCTTCTATTATCGGATACAGTGTTGTTGCTATAATACGAATTATCGATATCCAAAAAAGATATTTCAAATTAGAATTATCTAAAAAGCTTTTACTATCTTTATTGCTGATGTATGTGTTGGTTTGCGCTTTGTATTTTTATAATAATCTTATAGGAAATATTGTAGGATGGCTTGGCTGTATGGTATATTGCGTATACATAAACAAGGATATTTTGTCCAAAATAAAGGCTTATTTGAGAAATAGGGTAGCTTAAAAGGTGGAATCAAAAATGAATATTTTAGGTTATGTAATTAGAAAACTAAAAGGCTCTTTGCGTTGCGCTAAAGAAGAAGGAATGGTTGTAGGGAAAAATGTTAGCGTAATGGGTGGCGTTGATTTTGGCAGTGAACCTTATTTAATAACCTTGCATGACAATTGCCGAATTTCGTGTAATGTCACGTTTATAAATCACGATGGTGGTACATGGAGTTTTCGTAATGACAACGAGCGGTATAAAAGTGTAGTTAAATATGGAACTATCGAAGTAGGTGAGTATACCTTTATAGGGGCCAACAGTACGATAATGCCAGGTGTAAAAATAGGAGATCATTGTGTTATAGGAGCATGTAGCTTGGTGAACAAAGATGTTCCTAGCGGAACCATTGTTGGAGGTATACCTGCAAGATTCCTTTGCAAAACGATGGACTATGCTGAACGTTGTTTAAATAGTATGCCGGAAGATTTTGATGAAGAGGCATATTTTAAAGATAAAAAGAAATATCTTATTGAGCATTATATGAGGAAAAGATGATGAAAAAATTCATTATAACCATAGATACAGAAGGGGATAATTTGTGGGAATGGCAGGAAGGTATGCCAATTTTTACAGAGAATGTGAAATATCTTCCACGCTTTCAGCATTTATGCGAAGAGTATGGCTTCAAGCCAGTTTGGTTAAGCAATAACGAAATGCTTAATGATGCTGCTTACATTGATTTTATTGCTGATGTTGAAGAGCGTAAAACCGGAGAATTAGGCATGCATTTACATGCATGGAATACTCCACCTGATTACGACTTACCGATAGTACAATCTGGACAGCCATATTTGATTGAGTATCCTAAAGAAATTATGGAAGCAAAAATTGCATATATGACTGATTTAATAAAAAGTCGTTGCGGCATTAATCCTGTTTCTCATAGAGCTGGGCGATGGGCGATGAATCAGGCATATTTTGATTTACTGATTAAATATGGCTATAAGGTTGATTGCTCCTATACTCCGGGTATTAATTGGAATACTAGTCTTGGTAGAAGCAAGGGTTCTATGGGCAGTGATTATTCTTCTGTTTCCGAATCTGCACAAATTATAAAAGGCTCAGATAATAAGGGTTCACTTTTAGAAGTACCAATGACCACTAGAACAAGAAATGTTTGGATTAGCCAACCGGGAAGAGGCTTGCGCGGCATTGCAAGTTCTGTATATCATTTTCTCAAGGGAAAACAAATGTGGTTTAGACCAATGAACGATAACTTGAACGATATTAAGAAACTTATATCATTGGAACGAGAATCAGATTATCTTATGTTTATGATTCATTCATCAGAGCTTATGCCTGGAGGAAGTCCTAAGTTTAAGACGAAAGAGTCTGTGGAAGAATTGTATGATGTTATTACAGAGATATTCGAGATTGTTTCTAAAACGCATGAGGGATGTACGTTGAGAGAGTATGCAGAGATATATAAGGACGGAGAATAAAAATGGCTAAAAATATATTAGAGCAAGACTACATGCGCTATCCAAAAGCTTCAGATATGCCTGCTTTTCAAAAGTACTTTAGAAAGGTTCAGAGCACCAGGTTTTTTCCATTACAATTTATTTATAAGGTAATCTTTAGATTACTGAAGGAAATTCGTCATATCGAAATATCCAGAACAACGAAAATTGGTGAAGGTTTATACATAGGTCATGCTTACGACATTACCATTAATCCAAATGCTATTTTAGGTAAAAATATCAACATTCATCGTGGTGTGCTCATTGGACAAACCAATCGGGGGGGAGACAAGGAACTCCGGTTATTGGTAATGAGGTTTGGATTGGTATAAACGCTGCTATCGTTGGTAAGGTAACTATTGGGGATGATGTGTTGATTGCGCCGAATAGTTATGTTAACTGCGATGTGCCAAGTCATTCCAATTGTATTTGGTAATCCTTGCATTATTAAGCATAGGGAGAATGCGACGGAAGGATATATTGATAGAAAAGTGTAAGAGAATGGAGAGATAATCATGCTAAAAAGGTTAAATTTAACAGATTCTCAAAAAAAGCTTAAATCTGAACTTGAAATTCTCCATAACCAAATTTGGCAATATATAGAAAGCGACCAAAAGTTACTTTCTGACGAAGATGCTAGTAGACTTTATGCCGAAATGGCTAAAAAAGCTCATGAATTACATATGTCTTTAAAAGACAGCGATCATGAGCCCAAGCATCATAAGTATATGATTGAAAACCGAGGGTGTACACCAGAGGATGAGCGATTTTATGAGCATGTGCATCCAGTACAGGATTTGTTGGCATTTATAGAAAACGTTCATGCTAATGACGATCCAAAAGATAGAACTATAGGAAAGACATTTACGATGAAGGTATTTACAAAACGTTGGGGACATTATGATCAATATGAAATTACTAGAACGGATAAAGGTTGGGACATTAAAGGATTAGTTGCACCCCGTTATTCATGCAACAAAATGATGAAACCAGGCTTAAATAAATTATTAGAGCATGATAGTGTTTGTTATCCCAAACAGGTAAATATCTTTTTTGAATGGCTTTGGGATAAGGCAGCGGAGGATGGACTGACTAAAGCAGAGGTTCAGAAAGCTATAAACAAATTAGGTAACTGGATAAGTGAATGCGAAAAGAATGCTCCGAGAGAAGGAGTATTTGAAGGATTAATCTAATGATTACAAAAATAAAAAGTAATGCTAAAACAGAATTTAAAAAAGGCATAGTAACTTTTTTAGATGTATTGGGATGGAAAGGACTTTGGCAGAGTAATAAAGAAGCAGTAAACCATCTTAAAGAATTAGTGCGTGAGACTCATAAACATGCTAATAATATTGTTAAAGCATACAATGAAAAAGAACTGGCGAAAGATGTTAGATATAAGGCTATAAAAATTAAGGTTCTTAGTATATCTGATACTATTGTTTTTCTTTCGGAAACAGAATCCATAAAAACGTTGGAGTTTCATGCAGAGCTTTGCGCATGGATTTTGGAATATGCGTTACATCGGAGACTTCCGCTACGTGGAGCAATCAGCTACGGCAAGTTTATTGAATCTGATAATATAATGTTAGGACCGGCTATTGATGAAGCTGCTGCTTGGCATGAAAGTACAGATTGGATAGGTGTTATTTTAACTCCGTCAGCACAGATGTATGTGAAAACTGAAAACGTTAGGTGTATTATTGCCGACTATACAGATATTCCTTTTAAGAAGAGCAATAAAACATTGCAATCCTGTGTTGATTGGGAATTTAATACGGAAGATGAATTATACGAGATTTTTCTTGAAAAAGGGCCGCATATGCCAGAAGTTGCACCTAAATATTTAAATACACTTAAATTTTTAGAGTGGAGAAAGAATAGAGCAAAAATCAATAATTGAATTTGAGGAAAGCAGTCCTTTAATAATATAGTTCGATTGTTTTATATGATATTAGTCACTTGGCTTTCTTAAACACGAAAGGTATCGGAAAGGAGTTAGTATATGTTAAAGAAATATGCTGATTATATGGAAGAGATTTCCTGTGATGTTCTTTATGAAAAACTACTTTCCTTTGGTATGTTTTCGGAAAAATTACCGCCTGTCTTTGATAATAAGTCATTTACATTATTTTGCAAAAACAATAATCCAAAATTCAATTCTAAGAAGCTATATGATTATGTACGCTACAATACAATTCGCAATATAAATGTTCCTAGACAAATCGGCATACCTGTTCCCATGGCATATGAGAAATTGTGTGGTGTTTTAAGAGATAACTGGGAAGAAATAAAGACTCATTTTCATACACAGACTGATTCTCATGATTATATTATTAGCAGGCTGCATATTCAGTTAAGGAAAAATAAAGATACGCTTTTTAACATGAACTACGATGATTGGAGAAGAGGCGGATCACCAAAGGATGATTTATGTATAGGTAGTAGATTTGTAGTTAAGACTGATATCTCAACATGTTTTCCAAGTATATATACACATTCTATTCCTTGGGCTGCAATTGGAAAATCAGAAGCGAAAAATAGGTTAGGAGAAAGAAGTAACGAAATTTCATGGTTTAATGCTATTGACAAAGCTTGCCAAACAGTGAAATGCAGAGAAACGCATGGACTTTTAATTGGACCGCATGCGTCTAATCTTATTGCAGAAATAATACTCGGAGTTGTTGATAATAATCTCTATAATAAGAATTGGCGTTATGTACGTTGTATAGACGATTATACATGCTTTGTAGAAACTAAGGAAAAAGCTGACTCTTTTATAAAAGATTTAGTAATTGAATTAGAAAAATTTGATTTGTCGATTAATCATAAAAAGACAAAGATTGAAGAATTACCTAGTGCAGCACTTGAGTACTGGGTACGTAAATTGAATGGATTTAACTTATTAACACCATATGGACAAGTCGATTATAAAAAAGCTAGTGCATATTTGGATATTGCAGTTGAATTAATGAAAGCTAGTGATAATAATGCTGCGGTACTTAATTATGCAATCAAGGTTTTATCAGGAGAAAAATTAACTAATAGTGCTAGAAATTATTGTTGGAAAATGCCTATGCATTTTTGCTTACTGTATCCGTATTTAATTTCATTAATGGAAAAGTATGTTTTTGAGGCATTTAAAGTGCCAAAAGATAAAATTAATATCTTCATTAATAAAGCATTTAAGGATGGAGTTTCAAACCGTAATTACGAAGAAGCCAGTTATGCAATTTATTTTGCTATAAAGTTTGATTTAATTATAGAAGCGATAAATTGCGAAAATATTGTTAGCAGCAATGATTGTATATATAAATTAATATCTTTTCTGTATTACAAAAAGCTAAAAGCTAATAATGAACTTAAGATATTGCGTGAGCATGCACTTGAACTTAAAAAGAATGATAGTGATATGTATAGAAATTGGTTTTTTGTATATGAAGTGTTAAGCGCATCAAATTTGAATTCTGATTGGGTGAATCTGAAAAGAAATGGAGTTTCTTTTTTGAAACCAGAATTTAGATTTTAAATAAATTTATTAAAGGTGAGGTAAAAATGGCTAAAAATATATTAGAACAAGACTATATGCTTTATCCTAAGGCTTCGGATATGCCTGCTTTTTAAAAGTACTTTAGAAAGGTTCAGTGCACCAGTTTTTTCCCATTACAATTTATTTATAAGGTAATCTTTAGATTACTAAAGGAAATTCGGCATATCGAAATATCCAGAACAACAAAAATTGGTGAAGGCCTATATATAGGACATGCATATAACATCACTATTAATCCAAATGCTATTTTAGGTAAAAATATCAATATTCATCGTGGTGTGCTCATTGGACAAACCAATCGG
>CDZH01005906.1_pt1 | contig 12909 bp, 13 predicted proteins | sample 557721 | NCBI WGS metagenome assembly CDZH01 (sample SAMEA3182062, study PRJEB8094) | gut metagenome | biome: human; feature: gut; material: Stool; isolation source: human stools | place: Canada | collected 2013-01-14
GTCTCGTCATTTCAAATTAAACCAGAATGCTGTGACAGTATATCTGAACACTGCAGACTTGCTGTTGATTTAATCATACAGAAGGCTCTGTACTGACTACTCCCCTATATCCAGTTCTTTCCGGTTATTCTTAATGCAGCTTCCTCTTATGCATCCGGATGCTGCCTTCGACTAACCTTCGACTTAATCAAGGATACCATCTTCAGTCAAATCTTACAAGTAAAATTCTCGTAAAATCCGCCATGCCGCTATGCAATCAGATAATTTTTCATAATCCGCAGCGCATTCTTTTCAAGACGCGATACCTGTGCCTGGGAAATTCCAATGAGGTCTGCCACCTCCATCTGTGTTTTCCCTTCAAAAAACCGTAAAGAGATAATCTCATATTCCCGCACGCCAAGCCTTTTCATGGCTTCGCTTAATGAAATTTCTTCTACCCACCGGTCCTCGCGGTTCTTCTTATCGCTGATCTGGTCCATGACGTAAAGTGTATCTCCATTATCTGAAAACACCGGTTCATACAGGCTCATTGGATTCTGTATGGCATCGAGTGCATACACAATATCCTCCTTGGGAATACCGATTTCCGTGGCAATCTCCTGCAGGGTCGGCTCCCTCATCCCCTGTTTCATCATGGTTTCTTTGGCATATATGGCTTTATAGGCGGTATCCTTTAAGGATCTGCTGACACGGATACTGCTGTTATCCCGTAAAAAACGCCGGATCTCACCGATAATCATAGGCACTGCATACGTACTGAACTTCACATTCAACGTCGTATCAAAGTTATCGATTGCCTTAATCAGACCGATACAGCCGATCTGGAACAGGTCATCCACATTTTCGTTACTCCCTGCAAAACGCTTGATCACACTTAAGACAAGCCGCAGATTTCCTTCAATATATTCCTGCCTTGCCTGTTCATCCCCCTGCTTGATCCGTTCAAAGAACTGATCCTGCTGCGTACTTTTTACTACCGGAAGCTTGGATGTATTGACACCACAGATCTCCACCTTTCCCTGCACCATGTGTATGACTCCTTTCCCGTACTCTCTGCTTTGCGCAAAAGCACTGATATTAGAAATCATTCACCACATTTTAAATTTTTATACAGACCACTTCTTATTTTGCGGAATCCGTAACGTTCCTTCCTCCTGCCGGCTGCATATCATAATCAGTAAGAAGACCTTCAGGGTGATTCTCATGTTATTTTCTGAATTAAAGTGCAAGGACGTTATAAACTTACGGAACTGTCAGAAACTCGGAAAGGTATCAGACCTTGAATTTGACGAATGCAGTGGTCAGATCCGCAAGCTGTTTGTTCCAAACGGAAATAAGTTCCTGAACTTCCTGTGCTGTGAACCGGACTACTGTATTCCCTATAAGGATATCAGACAAATCGGTCCCGATATCATTATTGTAGACATCAAGTGTTAATATGGCTGTTAATAAGGCACCGTTTTGCGAGCTGACAGTGCTTAGATTTCCCGCATCATCTCCCTTTTTAAGCGCTTCATAATCTTTTTCTCAAGTCTTGAAATATACGACTGGGAGATTCCGAGAAGCTCTGCGACCTCCTTCTGTGTCAGCTCCTCTCCGTTGCTGCTGCCTAATCCAAAGCGCAGATTGATAATCGTCCTTTCCCGTTCCGAAAGCTTATCGACCGCCTTAAGAAGGAGCTTGCGTTCCACCTCATCCTCAATATCCTTATAAATAATATCCTCATCGGTTCCAAGGATATCCGAGAGCAGCAGCTCGTTACCATCCCAGTCCACATTCAAAGGCTCGTCAATGGATACCTCCATCTTGGTCTTGTTATTTCTTCTTAAGTACATGAGAATTTCATTCTCAATGCAGCGCGACGCATAGGTTGCCAGCTTGATATTTTTATCCGGATCGAACGTGTTGATGGACTTGATAAGACCGATCGTTCCGATCGAAATCAGATCCTCCACGCCCACTCCCGTATTGTCAAACTTCTTGGCAATATACACTACCAGCCGCAGATTATGTTCAATCAGGATTGACTTTGCCTCTTCCTCATACTCGGTTCCCAGATCACTGATCACCGCATTTTCTTTCTCCGTTTCCAACGGTGGCGGAAGCACCTCCGAGCCTCCGATATAATGAATATCTCCCTGTCTTGTCAGGAAAAATCCAGGCTCCTTCCGATACATTTTAAATTGTATTTTCCCCGGAATTGCAACTTTAAATACCATTTTTTCTCCTCCTACACATAACTTTTCCAATTTTCCCTTTTTGTTCTATGAAATCCATTCAGGGGACAGAATCATCTGATAGCTTCCGCTTTCTGACAGCCTTCCCTGATACATGGCAAGAATTCCCTCCGGCAGCTCCTTTTCCCCGTCATCGGTTCTGATCTTAATATTGGATACTTCCATTCCCATCATGATCCCGTGCGTCTTTCCCACACTATGATAGGGAATGACCTTCAGCTTTTCCGGAAGCAGCCGGTCCTTCATTTTCCGGAAAACCTCTTCTTCCAGAATGGAAACACTCCTTCCGGACACCGGTTCCCTCAGTCCGTTTCCCGTATCAATCAAGGCAGTTATCTGAAGCTCTTCAGATTCTCCCTGAAGGATTACGGTACAAAACGGATTTTCCTTTCTTTTCTGTAAAAACCGTATCAGTACTCTTCCTCCCTCGTACATCACTCCTGCACAAACCAGAATCAGAATGGCAGAGCTTTTCATCTGCTGCAGGAACGGGATTTGTCTTTGTAAAAACAGCAAACCTCCGCCCAGAAAGAATGCAACACAATACAGATATCCGGTGTGCCTTAAAACTTCATAAATCGTTTTCCCCTTGAATACGAAGAAGCACCCCAGCACTGATACCGGCAGCATCACAAGAACCATCAAAAGACTCTGACTGCCGTTAAAAAAACAGATACTGATGCAATAACCCAACGCACCAGCCACACTCCCTAAAAGGATTCTTAACAAAGTGGTGGACTTTCTTAAGATAAACCCGGTCAGCCGAAAAAGGTAAAGGTTCATTACCAGATTCAGCAGGAACACATTTTCTATATAAACTGTTTTCACGGTCTGCCTGTTTTCTCACCTCCCTGACCTTCATTATAAACATGAAGAGGTTCTGAATTTGTCAAAGGAGAGACCAAAGACAGCGGCATTTGTCGCAGGATTCGACACTCCGGTTATTTCATATAAAAGCTGAAACTCTTCAAGCACCACCATACTTTGATGCCGGGGCGCCTTTGGCTCGTCTTCACTAAGTGCTCTACATGAAAAAGACCCTGCCTTTCAGCAGAGTCTCTTGCTCATAATTCACATGAATTTTAACCTATTTATTAATGTATGCTCCTACTTCTTCTGGAGGAAATCCGGAATCTTGATCGGCTTCTCGGTTACATTGCTGCGGATGTCTCCGGGGCTTGTAATTCCCTGAATGGAATGCATCGGTGCAGTTGCTCCTGTCGGAGTGCTGCTTCCGGGAATGATATTGATTTCGGATGGCTTCGCAGCCGGAGTCGTCATGGTCTTTAAGGAAATGTTCGGCGTTACCGGCTTCACATACTTTCCTGCGAAGGTACCGAATCCGGATACCGGCTTATTCGTCGGGATCGTATCGTCCTCCAGACCGGTTGCAATAACGGTAATCGTACAGGTATCGGTCTGTGTCTCATCATACATTGCACCAAAGATGATGTTCACATCATCTCCTGCCAGTTCCTGAACATAGCTTGCTGCATCGGATGCATCTGCCAGTGAAATATCACCGGATACATTGATGATCACATGGGTTGCACCGGAAATCGTGGTATCCAGCAACGGGCTTTCCACAGCCATCTTCACTGCTTCGCTCGCCTTATCATCGCCCTTGCCGCTACCAATACCGATATGGGCAATACCCTTGTCCTTCATAACGGTCTGGACATCGGCAAAATCAAGGTTAATGATAGCAGGTACATTGATCAGATCTGTGATTCCCTGTACCGCCTGCTGTAAGACCTCATCTGCTTTCTTAAGGGCATCCGGCATGGTTGTCCGGCGGTCTACAATTTCAAGTAATTTATCATTTGGGATGACAATCAGGGTATCTACATTCTCTTTGATCTTCGAAATACCACCGATCGCATTCATCATACGTGTCTTTGCTTCAAAACGGAAGGGCTTCGTTACAACACCTACTGTAAGGATTCCCATATCCTTGGCAAGCTTGGCAACAACCGGAGCGGCTCCGGTACCGGTACCACCACCCATACCACAGGTAACGAACACCATATCTGCACCCTTCAATGCTGCTGCAATTTCTTCGCTGCTTTCTTCGGCAGCCTTTTCACCAATTTCGGGCTTCGCTCCGGCGCCGAGTCCCTTCGTCAGCTTCTCTCCAATCTGAAGAACCTTCGATGCCTTACAAAGCTGCAAGGCCTGTTTATCCGTGTTAATTCCTACGAATTCCACACCTACGATGTTCTCATCTATCATTCGATTGACTGCATTATTGCCTGCTCCACCGACACCAACAACGATAATCTTAGCAGCGGCTCCTGCGTCATTTGTTTTAATTTCCAGCAAGGGTACTTCCTCCTTCAATCCCGAATAAACTCCAACAGGCTACACCAAAACCTGTTTTTAAGCATAATAACTCAAAAATGATCCAGTGGATCATTTTCTCATATGCATAGCAACTCATATAGCTTATCATATAATTTTTTGAACTAATTATCAACAGTAAATTTGAAGAAATTTATAACAAATTTCTCATCCGGCGCTTTCCTGATCCGGCTCAAAGGAAATGTTCTTCGTTTCTTCGGTGTAATTCTCCATCCGGAGCACACCGCTCTTTCCTTGAAGTTCCGGAAGCATATACTGCAGCTTCATCAGCTTTTCATCCAGATCAGTTGCATTTCCAAGAGCTACCCTCACCTCATCAAAATAAAGGGTAAGGGTATTGTCACTGCCAAAATAAATGCGGTCAATGGACAGATTGTATTTATTAACCAGCTGGGTAATACTCAAAACAGACTTGAAAATCTCGGGGTTGTCCACCGGAAGCGGCTCATACAGCACCACATGGTCAAACTGCAATCCCGTCACAAGCGGAATTCCTTTTGTCTGTTCATTCGAGCTTTCTACCACAATGCCATCCTTGTCAAAATACATGTAATTTTCAAGATATTCCACATAACCGGCAAGCGCCTTTTCATACACTTCAATCTTGATCGTATGCGGATCCATAACGGAAACATCCATTTTTTCCACAAACGGAACATCTGAAATACTTTTGTTCTTATATTTCATGGACAAAAACAGGGAATTATTTCCATAACGCCCTGTCATGACCATATCCAGAATTTCTTCATCCGTATAGTGCACATTTCCCTCGACATAAGAGGTTGTTACCGTATAATTTGCGAGAATATACTGATACCCCAAAAGCACTCCCAAAAGCAGAAGGAAAATAATCAAAAGGACGATAAAAATACTCTTATGATTTCGAAAAAAATATGTTTTATTCTTTTGGACTGGTTTGCGTTTCTTTTTCTTTGCCATCCGTATCCTTACCTATATAAATGTTCACACCCAGATTCCGGTAATCCCGGCAGATGTCCTCATATCCGCGTTCAATAAAATGTTTATTATAAATAACTGTCTCTCCATCCGCCATGCAGCCTGCAATAATGAGTGCTGCTCCGCCACGCAGCTCCATGGCATTGACCTCCCTGCCATAAAGCTTCGGTACCCCATGAATCAATGCTTTGTGTTCACTTAAAAGCTCAATATCCGCTCCCATGCTGCGAAGTGATGGCACGATCTGAAAACGATTCTCAAAAATGGTTTCCTCAATAAGGCTTAAGCCTGATGCTTTCGTCAGAACCGCCATCAACGGGGACTGCATATCGGTCGGGAACCCCGGATAGATCTCCGTCTTCGTATAAGGAACCGCATTCTGTACCGGTTCTGCCATGACCGATATTCCGTCTTTGGAAACAGCAAGTCTGGCTCCCATTTCCACTGCTTTTTTTAACACGGCATACATATGCTGCACCGGGGCATCCCGCAGGAATATATGGCCCCCGGTTCCTAATACACTAAAAAGATACGTGCCTGCCACAATACGGTCAGACGGAATCCGGTAGGTAATGCCATGCAGTTCCTCCAGACCCTTAATAAGCAGGGTATCCGTTCCGGTTCCTTCAATGATGGCCCCTGCCTTTGTCAGAAACTCACATAAGGAAATGATCTCGGGTTCCTTCGCAGCATTCTGGAGCACGGTAACCCCCCTGGCCTTTACGGCTGCGAGAACGATATTTTCGGTTGCTCCCACACTGGCTACCGGCAGCCGGATTACCGCCCCCTTTAATCCTCTCGTATAAGCCCGGAAGTATCCCTCTTCCTCATAAAATTCCACTCCCATCTTTTTTAAGGAACGGATGTGAAGATCAATCGGACGTTCTCCGATTACGCATCCACCGGGATATGCAAGGGAAACCTCCCCGATTCTTCCAAGCATCGCACCAAGAAGCATAATCGAGGAGCGCATACAGGTAACATTCTCATTCCGGATCGCCTCCTGCTGCAGTGCAAGATCCGTAAGACAGGAAGCATCGACAGTAATGGCCCGGTTGCTCCGTTTCACCTTACAGCCAAGGGATTGCAGCAGATTCTTCATATGCTCCACATCCTGAATTCTCGGACAGTTCTCAATGGTACACACATCATTGATCAAAAGGGCAGCCGCCATCACCGGCAGCACTGCATTTTTTGAGCCTTGTATCGTCGTTTCCCCGAAAAGGGCATTTCCGCCTCTGATATGAATCGCATCCACTTCTTCCAACACCTTCCGGTTTAAAGTATGACCTACTCTATACTATGTAGATATGGAAGAAAAGGTTACCTGCTATCCTGTACTACAGGTCTTTCAACCGGATTCCTCTTCCGACACTGAACACAATGCCGATCTCCGCAAGAAGAAACATAACCGACGATCCTCCGTAGCTGATAAACGGAAGGGAAATACCGGTGTTGGGAATGGTATTTGTTACTACCGCCACATTTAAGATAACCTGAATGGCAATATGCCCCATCACCCCGACAACTAAAAGTGCTCCAAACAGATCCGGTGCATTGTTGGCAATAATCATACAGCGCCAGATCAGAAGAATAAACATCATTAAAACCGCAATGGCACCAAACAGTCCCAGCTCTTCACAGATAATGGAAAAGATCATATCATTCTGTGCCTCCGGAAGAAAACCAAGCTTCTGCATGCTCTGTCCAAGACCCTTACCAAGAATCCCTCCGGAACCGATCGCATACAGGGCCTGTAGGGTCTGGAATCCCTTACCGCTTGCATAAGCCTCCGGATCCAGCCATGCCAGTATACGTTCTCCACGGAAGCTTCCGACACTTCCACTCTCTGACATTTTAACAATCAGAAAAACGATTCCTGCCACGCCTGCTATCCCGATCAGTCCAAGGATAATGAACCTCTTATAATCCGGGCATGCCACAAAAAGCATGACAACGGCAATTCCCATAATAATGATCGCAGAGCTTAAGTTTCGTGTAATAACATAGATGAGACCACTTATCGGCGCTGCCGCTCCAAGCCCCACAAGGAAACCCTTCATGGTACGGATATTTCTTCCCATCTTACAGATGAGATACGCCAGAAACAGAATCATGGCAAGCTTTGCCACCTCCGCCGGCTGTAAGGAAATACCGAACACACGCAGCCACCGCTTTGCACCGTTTGCTTCAATACCAAACGGAATAATCAGAAGCACCAGTGCAACCGATACACCATAACCGATAACCGCGAACCGCTCCCAGAGGTGATACGGCAGATGGGACACAATAAACAGCACGACAAGTCCCGCCAACGTTGAATAAATCTGCTTGCGGAACAAATAAGTGGAATCATTATAGGTCAGATTTGCATCATAGGCACTGGTCGAATACAGCATGACAAGACCGAATGCCAGCAAAAACAACACTATAAAAAGTAACGTATAATCGGAAAAGGATTCCTGATTTTTACGTGCTCCTCTCTTAAATCTGTCCATTGACCAAACCTACTCTCCTAATTTATGAACCAATGTAACTGTTCAGTTCCTTATGCCTTCAGCAGCAAGTGCTTCAGGCTGCACCGAATAATTATAAACCATTTCCTTAAACATCTTACCGCGAACCTCATAGTTCGGGAACATTCCCCAGCTTGCACACGCCGGAGACAGTAACACGGCATCTCCCGGAACGGCATTCTGTACGCAGATCTGAAATGCCTCTTCAAATGTATCTGCAAGAATAATATTAGAAAATCCATGCTTTCTTGCACACTCTGCTATTTTATCCCTCGTCTGTCCGATCAGGACAAGGGCTTTTACCTTGCCATCAAAGTTTTCAATCCACTCATCGTATTCGCTCTGCTTGTCATAGCCTCCACCGATCAGGATGGTGGGCTTTGTCATGGCACGGATCCCCTGAATCGCCGCATCCGGATTCGTGCCCTTTGAATCATTGTAATAATCTACTCCGTTCTTCGTAGCAACAAATTCAATCCGGTGCTCCACTGCCTTAATCTGACGGATCGTTGCAAGAATCACATCCATCGGAACGTCCATTGCACGGCAGATGGCAATTGCTGCCATCACGTTTTCCACGTTGCATAAGCCAACCAGATTCATTTCATGAATGTTCATCAGCCTCTGTACCTTTCCATTCTCTGCGAGCATAATCTCTTCGCCCTGAAGGAAAAGTCCGTCGGCAAGCTCTCTTTTCGAGGAGAAAAATACCACCTTCGCAGGGCATTTTTCACCAAATGTCCTGGTATAAGCATCCTCATAATTGAGTACACAGACATCCTCCTTCGTCTGGTTTGATGCAATCCTCTCCTTCGTCTCGACATAGCACTCCATGGTGTGGTGACGGTTTAAATGATCCGGTGTAATATTCAGGATCGCGGATACCTTCGGTGCAAAGGTATGGATAGTCTCTAACTGGAAGCTGCTGATCTCCGCAACCACCACAGAATCCTCTCTCGTGTCCATCGCAATATCTGTATAAGGATTTCCAATGTTTCCCACAACAAAAACGGACGGTTTGTACGCGCTCATGATTTCTCCAACGAGCGTAGTCGTTGTGGTCTTTCCGTTCGTACCGGTAATGGCAATCACCTCACCTTCGGAAAAGGCGTATGCAAGCTCGATCTCTCCCCATACCGGAATTCCTCTTTTTTCAAAAGAAACCACCATATCGGAATCAATCGGGACACCGGGACTTACTACCAGAAGCTCCACCTGTTCCTCCAGCTCTAAAGGAAGCGTTCCTGTCACAAGCTGTAAGGAAACAATTCCTGCCGTCTTCTCCTTTAAAGCTTCCACATTAAGCTTCTCATTACTGTCAAACAGAATCGTCTTCGCTCCGGCCTTCGATAAAAGCCCTGCGGCTCCGATTCCGCTTTTTCCTGTTCCAATTACCAGTACGGTTTTATTCTGTAAATCCATGTTCTTAACCTCATTTCTATATTCGTAACAGCTCAGCCCTGCCCATTCATATCCGGCGTCTGCCCTATATTCCCAGCAGTGCAGCAATACACATTACCGCTGTTATTATGGTAAATAATGCAACAATGCGTGTTTCCTCCCATCCGCACAGCTCAAAGTGATGATGGAGCGGAGCCATTTTCAGAAGTCGCTTTCCTCCGCTTACCTTAAAATACACTACCTGGGCAATCACGGAAAGCACTTCGATCACATACACGATGCCAATCAGTGGAAGCAATAACGGCAGATCCATCAGATACGCACAGGCTGCCACGAAACCTCCCAGTGCAAGGGAACCGGTATCTCCCATGAAGACACTCGCCGGATGCACATTAAATAAAAGAAAGCCCAGCAATGCACCTGCGGCTGCTCCCGTCACCGGAAACAATCCCTCATGCCAGAATACGGAAATGATCAGCCACAGCATTGCAACCATCAGAGTCACACTCGCTGCCAGTCCATCCAGTCCATCGGTAAGATTCACTCCGTTTACTGTTCCAATCACAACAAAGAAAAACACCGGAATCGCAAGAGCTCCCAAAGACAGGAATTTCCCATTAGAAAACGGAATCCGCATCAGAAAATCCATCCCACACACCTCATACAGGTAATACCAGAATCCTGCCGTTAACAGAAACTGCAGGAGAAACTTCTGAAATGCGGACAAGCCCTTCGACCTTCGAAGGACTACCTTGATAAAATCATCCAGGAAGCCGATCCATCCGAATCCAAACGTTACACACAATACCGGTATTCCCTCCGGAAACCTGTGCAGAAATGGAAGTGTCGAAAGCAGAATGCTAAGCAGAATGATAATTCCCCCCATAGTCGGTGTTCCTGCTTTACACAGATGGGTGCTCGGTCCATCCTCTCTTACGGTCTGACGTACCTTTACCTTCTTCAGTAGTGGAATCAGCAGCTTACCAAGCAGTGCACTCAGTAAAAAGGCTGAAAGAATCGGCAAAACAACATCTTGCATTTTCATTAATCATACCTTTCAATTATAATCCATTTTGTCCAGATAGGGAAGAACATTTTCGAAAAGCTGACGCACGACAGGAGCAGCCACCTGACCGCCATAATATACACCCTGTGGATTATGGATGATCGCAATCGCAAGCACCTCCGGATCATCCGCCGGTGCAAATCCGATAAAGGAAGCGATATATCTCCCGGTTCCTCTCGGGAGCGTCTGGCTGGTCGCGGTCTTTCCTCCTACCCTTGCTCCCTCCACATAGCCGTTCTTCCCGGAGCCGCTCTCCACCACCTGCTCTAAGATCATCCGCATGGTTGCCGATGTTTCTTCCGATACAATCTGCCTGCCCTCTTCATAAGACAGCATCCGAATGTTCTCGCCCTGCCGGTCTGCCACCTTTACGCCAAAATGCGGGGTGATTCTTTTTCCTCCATTTACCAGCGAGGAAACCGTTGCCGCCATCTGGATCGGCGTCACCTGAAAGGACTGCCCAAAAGCAACCGTTGCAAGCTCCACTGCTTTCATGTCCTCCTTTTTGTGCATAATGGTGCCTGCCTCTCCCGGGAGATCCACGCCGGTCTTTTCCAATAAGCCGAACTGTTTGAAGTATTTGTAATAATTGTCTACACCGAGCCGGAGTCCGACTGTGATGAATACCGGGTTACAAGAATTCATCGTTGCCTCAACGAACGTCTGGGTTCCGTGTCCGGCAATCTTATGGCAGCGGATCCGGCGGTCCTCCACCATGATGTATCCCGGACAGTGAAAGGTGGATTCCGGTGTTACCACACCCTCCTCTAAGCCTGCCGATGCCGTAATGACCTTGAAGGTGGAGCCCGGTTCATAGGTATCACTGATACAGCCGTTACGCCACATCTGATTCAGCAGCTCCTGTTTTTGCTCCTCACTCACTCCCTCACCTGCCTCTCCCAGATCATACGGATGATTCAGATCGAATTCCGGGACATCCACCATTGCATAAAGTTCTCCGTTCCTGGGATTGATGACAATGATCGATACCCTTTCTGCTTCTTTGGTTTCCATCACCTGCCTGGCAAGCTGGGTCGCATAGCTCTGGATATTCCGGTCCATGCTGATATACAGATCCTTCCCCGGTATGGGCTCCACACGTTCTTCTCCCCCGGTTGCAAGCTCCACGCCCCTTGCATCGGTCACGGTAAGAATCGTTCCCTCCGTTCCCTTCAATACCTCCTCATATTTCACTTCCAGACCGATAATTCCCTGATTATCTCCGCCGGTAAAGCCCAGCACCTTGGAGGCCAGCGTATCATATGGATAATACCTCTTATAATCCTCATCCACCTTTACCCCGGCAAGATCATAGCTCCTTATCCGGTCTCCGGTTTCCTTTTCCACATTGCTTTTTATCTTTTCAATCGAGGAATACTTCTGTACCCGCTTACGGACATATTCCTCAGACAGGTCAAGCTCCCGGCTTAGTACCTCTACGATTTCATCCGGTTTCCTGATCTGGTTATGAATCACGGAGACCGTACAGACCGTTTTGTTATCTGCAAGCACCGTTCCATTGGCATCGAGAATCCTCCCTCTGGCAGCCTTGATCATTCGTTCCCTTTCATGTAATTGCTGCGCTTTTTCCATATAATATTCCGAACAATTCACCATGAGATAGCCAAGCCGCACCATAAGCATACACATAAGCACAACACACCCAAAGAAAAAGGCCACGATCTTATTCCGGTGAAAGGTCTTATTTTTCTGCATAAAAAACCTCACAGAAAAGGTATTGTTATAATTTATTACCCTTCCTATGAGGTTATGCCTTTGTATTGTCAAATAGTCACCAGGCTTCTATTGCGTCCCTGCTGTGGTGTCCTGCCCGGTGTTCTCTGTTCCGGTTCTTTCTGTTCCGATATCTCCTGCCGTATCTTCCGTGGTATCCTCTCCGGCTTCACCCTCGGCTTCGCCGCCTTCAAAGCTTTCCCCGTACACTGCACCCGTTACCGGATCGACATAAGCGCCGGTATTCGGATCCACTGCATAGCCGGTTGCCGGATCAATCGGGAAATCCTTCCACGGTTCATTCCGTGGCGTTTCTTCCATGGTTCCATCCCCTTCTGTCGTGGTATCTCCGGTATTTTCTCCATCCTCTCCTTCGGCTGTCGTATCTTCTTCCGAAACAACCGGAGTCCGGATTTCAATCTGAAGCTGCTCCAATTCTTCCCGTTCCTTGTCGGTCAGTTCCTCTGTCATGAAAATGCCAAGATAAGGAAGTGCCTCTGTAAGAATGCTCCGCACGATGCGGGTTGCATACTTCGCATCGTCCTGTGTTGCCACGTTCGGACGGTCCACAACCACATAAATCGCAATCTGTGGATTGTCTGCAGGAGCATATCCCATAAAGGAAACCACATACTGG
>CDZH01065991.1_pt1 | contig 12847 bp, 9 predicted proteins | sample 557721 | NCBI WGS metagenome assembly CDZH01 (sample SAMEA3182062, study PRJEB8094) | gut metagenome | biome: human; feature: gut; material: Stool; isolation source: human stools | place: Canada | collected 2013-01-14
CCTTCCAAACTGGAAGATCCCAGTCTGATCATCTACGCACCCGTACGTGTCCTTGGTAACAAGACCATCGTGACCAACGGTGACCAGACAGATACTATCTACGAGGGAATGGACAAACAGCTGACCTTTGAGCAGTCCCTGCGCAGCAGAGAATTCGAGCCGGACGGCCCCAACTATACACCGAGAATTTCCGGTATCATGCACATCGAGAACGGCAAGTACAATTACGCTATGTCCATTCTGAAGAGTGACAACGGCAATCCTGATTCCTGTCTGCGTTTCACTTATGCTTATGAGAATCCTCTTCCCGGAGAGGGACGTTTCATTCACACTTATATGCACGACGGCAATCCGCTGCCCAGCTTCCAGGGCGAGCCGAAACTGGTAGAGATCCCCGATGATATGGATGCTTTTACCGATATGCTGTGGAACAGCCTGAATGAGGATAACAAGGTCTCTCTGTTCGTACGTTTCATTGATATCGAGACCGGTAAATATGAGACAAAGATCGTGAATAAGAATATGTAAAGTAGGTTGTGAAGACGCGTTTTGCGAATGCAGGTTCTGAATAGTTAATATCGTAGAATAGAATAGGAGAAAAATAAGATGAACGAGATTCAGTTAAAATACGGATGTAACCCGAACCAGAAGCCTTCCAGAATCTTCATGGAAGACGGCAGTGATCTGCCGGTGACCGTGCTGAACGGCAAGCCCGGATATATCAATTTCCTGGATGCTTTCAACGGCTGGCAGCTGGTAAAAGAGCTGAAGGAAGCTACAGGACTTCCCGCAGCCACTTCTTTCAAACATGTGTCTCCGGCCGGTGCTGCGGTAGGACTTCCTCTGAGTGATACTCTGGCGAAGATCTACTGGGTGGATGATCTGGGAGAGCTTTCTCCCCTGGCATGTGCTTATGCGAGAGCACGTGGTGCAGACAGAATGTCCTCCTTCGGTGACTTCATTGCATTGTCTGATATCTGCGATACCGATACCGCCCGCCTGATCAAGAGAGAGGTATCCGACGGTGTCATTGCTCCCGGCTACACCGACGAAGCACTGGAACTGCTGAAGCAGAAGAAAAAAGGCGCCTACAACATCATCCAGATCGATCCTTCCTATCAGCCTGCTCCTATCGAGCGCAAGCAGGTATACGGCATCACCTTCGAGCAGGGGCGTAACGAACTGGATATCAACGGCGATCTGCTGTCCAATATCGTGACTGTGAACAAGGAGATCCCGGAGAGTGCCCTGATCGATATGAAGATCGCTCTGATCACCTTAAAATATACCCAGTCCAATTCCGTATGTTATGTCAAGGATGGTCAGGCTATCGGTATCGGTGCAGGACAGCAGTCTCGTATCCACTGCACCAGACTGGCAGGCAGCAAGGCAGACAACTGGTTCTTACGCCAGTCTCCTCAGGTACTGGGCCTGCAGTTTGTAGACAGCCTGGGCAGAGCCAACCGTGACAATGCCATTGATGTCTACATGGGCGATGAGTACATGGACGTGCTAGCGGACGGTACCTGGGAAGGTATCTTCAAGGTAAAGCCCCCTGCATTTACCAGAGAAGAAAAGAGAGCATGGCTTGACAAAATGCAGGATGTGACTCTGGGAAGCGATGCATTCTTCCCCTTCTCCGATAACATCGAGAGAGCACATAAGAGTGGTGTAAAATACATCGCACAGCCCGGTGGATCCGTGCGTGATGCAGATGTGATCGCATGCTGCGATAAATACGATATGGTGATGGCATTTACAGGCATCCGTCTGTTCCACCACTAAGACAGATTTTGCGGGCAGGACTGTAACAGGACCTGCCTGTAACTATTCAGAGCCATGTAAATCTGTAATAAGCTGACCATTTATGGTCAGACTTTTAGAGATTTATATGGCGAGGTAACCACATGAGCAAAAGGTGAGCCTTGAAAAGGCGATTTTGCGAATGTGGTTCTGAATAGTTTTTTGAGGAAGAAGAGGAAAGCGTAGTTATGGACAGACGAGGGGATGCAAAGAGCAGAGAAATGATGCTGGATGAATTATTGGGCTATGACCATGTGACGATCCAGTGCCACGACAATCCGGATGCGGATGCCATAGCCTCCGGCTATGGGCTGTACTGTTTTTTCCGGGACAAGGGAAAGGATACCAGGCTGCTGTATTCCGGACGGAATAAAGTCAGAAAGGCCAACCTGATGCTGATGGTGGAGAAACTGCACATTCCGCTGGAGTACCAGCCTCAGATGGAAGATACAGTAGACGGACTGCTGATCACGGTGGACTGTCAGTACGGTGCCGGCAATGTGACGAAGATCCCGGCGGAGGAGATCGCTGTCATCGACCATCATCCACTGGAAGTCATCTGCACCGAGCGGATGCGTCTGCAGCCCAATATGGGAAGCTGTGCAACCCTGGTGTGGACAATGCTGCAGGAAATGCATTATCCCGTGGAAAAAAACAGAGATCTGGGAACTGCGCTGTATTACGGCCTGTATATGGATACCAACCAGTTCTCCGAACTGTCTAACCCGGTGGACATGGATATGCGTGAGAGTCTGAATTTTGATAAGAACCAGATATCCCTGTTCCGTAATTCCAATATTTCCCTGAGAGAGCTGGAAATTGCCGGTGTGGCAATGCTGCGTTGCAATTATAACGACGATTACCAGTTCGCCGTGATCCATTCCCAGCCCTGTGATCCCAATGTACTTGGCCTGATCAGCGACTTCCTCCTGCAGGTGGCGGGCGTCAATACCTGCGTGGTCTATAATGAGGACAGCGGCGGATACAAATTTTCCGTCAGAAGCTGTATCCGGGAGGTCAATGCCAGCGAACTGTCGGATTATCTTTCGGAGGGCATCGGTTCCGGCGGCGGACATTACGAGAAGGCCGGCGGCTACATTAGTATGAAATTATATGAGGAAAAATATCCAACACTGCATTCCGAAGCGTATTTCAATAACCGCATGACGCAGTATTTCGATACGTTCCGGATCCTCTACGCCAAAGACCGGGCATTCCCGGTAAGTGAGGGCACAAGATATCAGAGAAAGAAAATCCCTCTGGCCTGTGTGAGGGCCTCTGATCTGGCGGAGCTTGGCAGGGTGGTGTCTGTCCGCACCCAGAACGGCACCATGGACATCGATACCAGACAGAATATCTGCTACACGCTGGAGAGAAACGGTGAACTTCACAGGGTGGCGGGAGAGCGGTTCCACAGGATCCTGGAACTGTCCGACGCTCCGGTGTCCGAGGACTACTGCAGGAATATGACATACGTTCCCAGGGTCAAGGACGGTACGGACGGCAGAAATCATCTGATCACGGAATATGTGCGCATGTGCATGCCGAAGGATGAGTTCCGCATCTATGCCATCCGGGTGACACAGGGGGTAAAAGTGTTCCCGGTATGGGACGAGGACGGCTATATGACCGGAAGGGCCGGAGATTATCTGGCGGCCAGTGAGGATGATCTGCACAATATCTTCATCGAGACGGAGCAGAATTTGCTGAATTATTTTGAAGAGAAGGGTTTATAAAAGTTTTCTTGTGTGGTAAGATAAAGGATACGAAAACAGTATTAAGTAAACGAAAGGCAAGGACATTACCATGAGCGAGATCGAAAAGGAAATCGTAGATTCCGCAGAAGTAAAGGAATCGAAGAATTTTATAGAGCAGATCATTGAGAAAGATCTGGCGGAGGGCGTATACGATACTGTACACACCCGTTTCCCTCCGGAACCCAACGGATATCTTCATATCGGACATGCCAAGAGTATTCTGCTGAACTACGGCCTGTCCCAGAAATACAACGGCAAATTCAATCTGCGTTTTGACGATACCAACCCCACCAAGGAGAAGGCAGAGTTCGTAGAGTCTATCAAGGCTGATGTAAAGTGGCTGGGAGCAGACTGGGAGGACAGACTCTTTTTCGCATCCAACTATTTTGACCAAATGTATGAAGCAGCCGTAAAGCTGATCAAAAAAGGCAAGGCATATGTCTCTGACTTAAGTGCGGAGCAGATCCGTGAATACAGAGGAAGCCTGACCGAGCCCGGCAAGGAAGATCCCGGCAGCACCAGAAGCGTAGAAGAGAATCTGACACTGTTCGAGGATATGAAAGCCGGCAAATACGAGGACGGCACTAAGGTACTGCGTGCCCGCATCGATATGGCCTCTCCCAACATCAACATGAGAGATCCCGTCATCTATCGTGTGGCACATATGTCTCACCAGAATACCGGTGACAAATGGTGCATTTACCCTATGTACGATTTCGCGCATCCCATCGAGGATGCTATTGAGGGCGTGACCCATTCCATCTGTACGCTGGAATTTGAGGATCACAGACCCTTATATGACTGGGTGGTAAGAGAACTGGAATATCCTCATCCTCCCAAGCAGATCGAATTCGCAAAGCTGTACCTGACCAATGTGGTGACCGGTAAGCGTTATATCAAGAAGCTGGTAGAACAGGGCATCGTGGACGGCTGGGATGATCCCAGACTGGTATCCATCGCAGCACTGCGCAGAAGAGGATTCACACCGGAATCCATCAAGAAGTTCGTAGAATTGTGCGGTATCTCCAAGGCACAGTCTTCCGCAGATTATGCAATGCTGGAGTATTGTATCCGTGAGGATCTGAAGGCAAAGGCACCCCGTATGATGGCTATTCTGGATCCTGTGAAACTGGTAATTGACAACTATCCCGAAGGACAGACGGAGATGCTGCCTGTAGTCAACAATCCGGAAAACGAAGCTCTGGGCAGCCGCGAGGTTCCCTTCGGCAAAGAACTGTATATTGAGAGAGAGGACTTCATGGAAGAGCCTCCCAAGAAATATTTCCGTATGTTCCCCGGCAACGAAGTGCGCCTGATGAGTGCTTATTTCGTAAAATGCACCGGCTGTGTCAAGGACGAGAACGGAAAAGTCGTGGAAGTACATTGTACCTATGATCCGGAGAGCCGCGGAGGCAACAGCCCCGATGGACGTAAAGTAAAGGGAACGATCCACTGGGTAAGTGCAGAGCAGTCTGTAAAAGCACAGGTGCGCCTGTATGAGAATATCATCGATGAAGAGAAGGGTGTATACAATGAAGACGGAAGTCTGAATCTGAACCCCAATTCTCTGACCACACTGACAGAGTGCCGTCTGGAGCCTGCATTTGCACAGGCACAGGCGTATGACCGCTTCCAGTTCGTAAGACAGGGCTTCTTCTGCGTGGACTACAAGGATACCAAGCCGGGAGAACTGGTATTTAACCGTATCGTATCTTTGAAGAGTTCTTATGTACTGCCTAAGTAAGCAGTAGGACAACCGATAAGGGGAATCGGGAAAGTTGTATTCGTATTGTCACCGGGAATGGACAGTACAAAAGAAAAGGAGAGACATATGTCGGACAAATTGTTTGGACTGGCCGGTCTGGGTCTGGATGACCTGGAGAACATGGATATTTACGGACAGGATAAAAAAGAAGAGAAGGCAGCAGCCGAGGCCCAAAAAATAGAAGAAAAGGATCTGATCTTTGACAAGACATTTACCTGTCCTGTCTGCGGAGAAGATTTCCCGGCTAAGATCATGAAGACCGGAAAGGCAAGACTTTTAAGTACCGATCAGGATCTTCGTGCAAAATACGAAGGCATTGATGCGGTGAAATATGATGTTATTCTGTGTCCGCATTGCGGCTATGCAGCACTGAACCGGTATTTCAACAGCCTGAATAAGGTTTATATAAAGCAGATCAAGGAAAATATCAGCAGTAAAGTGCAGCTGCATACCTACGATGACGATATTTACAGCTATGAAGAAGCCATTGAGCGCTATAAGCTCTGCCTGGCCAACGCTGTGGTAAAACGGGCCCATGCCAGTGAAAAGGCTTATATCTGTCTGAAGAGCGGATGGCTGATGCGTGGTTATCAGGAGTATATGGAAGAGTCCGGGGATACGGATATGGCCAGACTCCGGGAAGTGAAGACCATGGAGGAGACTTATCTGAAGAACGCTTACACTGGTTTTACGGAGGCCCTGCAGACCGAAGGATTCCCCATGTGCGGTATGGATGAGATCACGGTAGAATTTCTGATTGCGGTACTTGCTACCAGATTCCAGAAATATGATGTGGCCAGCCGTATGGTAGCCACGATCCTGACGTCCCCTTCCGCCAATGCCCGGACTAAGGACAAGGCAAGAGAGTTAAAAGACCAGATTCTGGAAGAACTGAAGAACCAGAAAAAGTAGGATAACCGTATGTATGATATGACGATCCGGCTGCGTACAGACAGTGACAAATGTCTGTACCAGCAGATATATGAGCATATACGACAGGAAATCAGGGAAGGGAAGCTTCTGGCAGGAGAGAGGCTTCCCTCCACGCGTTCTCTGGCAGAATATCTGCAGGTGGCGAGAAGCACTGTGGACTATGCCTACGACCAGCTGTTAAGCGAGGGATATATCGAGGCACGACCTTATAAGGGCTATTTTGTCTGCCGTCTGGAAGGGATATTTGCCATGGAACCGCGGGAAGAGAACGAACCGGAGCCGGACACTTCAGGAGAAGAATCTGTTCCGGAAGAGGGATGCATTGATTTTTCTCCTTATGGTATTGATATGAACGGTTTCCCTGTGGGCGTATGGAAGCGGATCACGAAGAATATTCTGAATGACAACAACAGTGACCTGTTTGCGCAGGGAGAACCTCAGGGAGATTATGATCTGCGGCTGACCATCAGCCGGTATCTGCATTCTTCCCGGGGGGTGAACTGCCGCCCGGAACAGATCATTGTAGGAGCAGGAAACGATTATCTGCTGTTGCTATTGGAGAAAATACTGGGCAGACATGTGGGCATTGCCATGGAGAATCCCACGTACAAGCGGGCATACCGCATCTTTGAATCTTTTGCCTATCGCATTCACACGGTAGACATGGATGATAAGGGAATGCGGGCGGACAGACTTTCGGGACTGCCTGTCAGAGTGGCCTATGTGATGCCTTCCCACCAGTATCCCACCGGTGCGGTCATGACCATCGGCAGGAGAGCAGAACTGCTTCGCTGGGCGGAAAGGGAGCCGGATCGTTATCTGATCGAGGACGATTACGACAGTGAATTCCGGTATCGGGGCAAGCCTATTCCTTCCCTGCAATCTTCCGATGAAAAGGGAAAAGTGATCTACATCGGTACATTTTCCAAGGCTATTGCACCGGCAATCCGTGTCAGCTATATGGTATTGCCGGGGGATCTGCTGGATATCTACCGCAGGGATTGCTCTTTTTATTCCTGCACGGTGTCCAGAATCGACCAGAGGATCCTGAATGAATTTATCCGGGACGGGTATTTCGAGCGGCATCTGAATAAAATGCGGATGCGCTACCGGGCCAAACATGACCTGCTGCTGGCCGGGTTGGAACCGTTTAAGAAGCAGTTTGTGATCTCCGGGGAGGATGCGGGACTGCATCTTCTGTTGACAGCGAAAGGGAATGTCGCGGAACAGGAACTGTTGGAGAGAGCAGCGGCGGAGAAAGTGAAAGCCTATGGGATGTCAGAGAATATGGTGGAAGCCACAATGCGGAAAGCTACCGTGCTGTTGGGCTTTGGAAGTATTGATGAGGCGGAAATGCAGGAAGGTCTCAGACGCTTGCAAAAAGCATGGCTCTGAGACCTTCGAAATAGAACGATTATTCTTCATTTACGGGAGGCTCTTCGTCCTCGGCATCTTCTTCATCGAAGAACTCTTCCACGTCTTCGACGGTCTCGCCCTCTTCGCCGGATAATCCGGTAGCCTGATCGGTGAGCGGTGTGAAATCAGATGCCTCTTCGGAAGCCGGTGTGGACTCTGTGCCTGTCTCTTCCTTCGGGGCAGAGGTCTGCACGGGTGTATTCAGAGGAACATAATTGCGGGAGAACTCGGTACTCTTGTCCAGATCCTCGTGGAAATCATCATAATCATCATCTGCATCGGAAGATTCCTTCAGCTGAGAATCTTTCTGTTGCATATAGTAGTAAGCAGCTGCGGCTGCGGTACCTACTGCTGCGGTAAACAGCAGAAATTTGCCAAATTTTTTAGCCATAGGGTTGCTCCTTCCATGTTGTAGTGTATGTAACTGGTCTGAATTTCATGCATATGCCCATACAGTTACATAATAAACCTTATTGATGAAAATGAAAAGGGATATGTTGCGATATGAATGAGAAATTTTTTGATTTAAAAAAAGAAAAACAGGACCGGATGATTAATGCAGCTCTGAAGGTATTTGCCCTGAACGGTTACCGTCATGCCAGTACGGATGATATCGTGCGGGAGGCAGCCATCAGTAAGGGATTATTATTTCATTATTTTGAGAACAAGCTGGGAGTCTATGCTTTTGTCTATGACTACAGTGTACGGTATCTGTTGCTGGAATTGTCCACAGCGGTAGATGCGAAGGAGACGGATCTGTTCACTCTGATGCAGCAGGTGGAGACCGGGAAAATGCATGCCATGTGCGGCTATCCTTATCTGCAGCCGTTCCTGAACCGGGCACAGGCAGAGAATGTCAATGAGGCACTGGTGGCGGTAGAAGAGCGAAAACAGCAGATGGAAGAGGCTTATGAGAATATTTATGCCAGAGCGGATCTGGGAAAATATGCGGCTGCGGAAGACGTGGTGAAACTTCGTAAGATGATGGAACTGACCATTAAGGGATTGATGAACGAGAGAATCCTGGAAGATGCCTTTCAGCCGGAGATGCTGTATGAGGAAATTCTGGAGTATCTGCAATTAAGCAGAAGACTGGCGGAACGGTCCGGACAGCCCTCTGACGAAGAAATTACGGAAAAATAGCATCATAATTGCATCGTATTTTTGAATAAAATTTTGTGGTTATTTAGACATCTTATAGGCGGGATCTGCGGGATATCCGCCTTTTAATTTCTGCATACCGCGCTGGATGGCATCCCTGGAGCTCTTCCAGTCGGCGTCTTTGTTGCGATAGTCGAATTTTTCCACCAGCCAGGAGATGTCTTCGGAAATGCGCTGCATGTTGGATTCCATGACCGGCAGCAACTGATCGTAAAAGTCTTGTTTTTCCTTATCGGAAAGCTTGCGGTCAGCGGCTTCGCAGAGATCGCCGAAGTGGGGCAGGCAGAAGCCTTTGCCGTTTATGACTTTATTGCGGAAGTTTTCATCATTTTTCCACAGGTAGAAAAAGGTGTCCAGATATCTGGCGTAGGTATCTTTATACTGGGAACAGATATAGCAGGAATCCTCTTTTGCACGGACCCACATGCCGATGGTATTTTCATTGCCTTCGACTTTTTTGAATTTACCCAGGAGAGAGCTTTTGCCGGGGCGGAAGGAGGCAAATTCCTGCTGCATTTCCCGGATCATGCGCTGGTAGTGGGTCTTTAAGATCCAGGCATTGCCCAGAGTATTGCCGTAGTCGAACATTTTCTGAAAATGATACCGGCAGAAGCCTGCTTTGTCGGTTTGTTCGCGGATGTCCGCTTCCATATAAGAGGAACCGGAGCCTAACACGAAATCCAGAAGATCCTGTTCAATACTGCGGTGGATAAAGCAGAAAGGGCATTCGTCCTGTGCATTTACGGCATCGTTTAAAGGGATGGTATATAACTGTTCTTTCATGGAAAATATCCTTTCTCGGGCGCAGCCCTGTGGTGTTAAAACTATTGTAAACGATGCGGTGAAAAATTGCAAAAAGATTAAGCAGTTGTAAAATTCTGTCATTTAAAATTAAGAATTGTTTTGTTGTAATAGAAACGGTTTCAAGCTACTATGATAGTAAGACAGATAAACAGAAATAGAAAGATGTGATTTTTTTGATATTCAGCAGCATTGAATTTCTGCTGTGGTTCCTGCCGATCTTTCTGATCGTCTACGGGATCACACCTCGCAAATACAGGAACCTGACACTGCTCGTGGGAAGCATTGTTTTTTATGCCATGGGAGACGTCAGGTATCTTCCCCTTTTAATGATATCTATATTGTGCAATTATTTTCTGGGTCTTCATCTGGCAAAACGCAGTCCTAAGACGTTGTGGCGGAAAAAGCTTCTGCTGATCCTGACACTTGGTGCGAATCTGGCGGTACTGCTCTGGTTCAAGGACTGGGGAGGCTCTGCGGGGCTGCCGCTGGGGATCAGCTTTTACACCTTCCAGATATTGTCTTATCAGATCGATGTGTACCGGGGAGAGGTGAGCAGGGAGTATTCTTTTTTGAAGTTTGCTACTTATGTGAGCATGTTCCCGAAACTAATCTCCGGACCGATCACAAGATATGGCGATATCTCGGACAGCCTGACGGAGCGCACTTTCACGGTGCGGGGGCTGGAAGACGGTATGAAGCTGTTTATTCTGGGACTGGCGGCCAAGGTGCTACTGGCAGACCGGGTGGGAATCTTGTGGCACGAGGTGCAGGTGACCGGATTTGAAAGCATCTCGACACCGTTAGCATGGCTGGCAGCCATCGCCTATTCCATGGAGATCTATTTTGATTTCTGGGGCTATTCCCTGATGGCCATGGGACTGGGCCGGATGATGGGGATTGAACTGCCGGCCAACTTCCGCAGACCCTATATGGCCAGAAGTGTCCGGGATTTTTACCGCAGATGGCATATGACGTTGGGACAGTGGTTCTGCCGATATGTGTATATTCCGTTAGGCGGCAGCAGACAGGGAGAGCTTCGCACGATTTTTAACCTCCTGGTGGTATGGATGCTGACCGCTTTCTGGCATGGTGCCGGCTGGAACTTCTTCTGCTGGGGCGGACTGCTCTGGATCTGCATCGTACTGGAACGGCAGCTGGGCAGATTAAAATTTGTACATAAAATGAAGGTACTGCCGCACATTTATCTGTGGCTGGTCATCCCAATGAGCTGGATGTGCTTTGCTATCACGGACCTGTCACAGTTACAGGTCTATCTGGATAAGATGCTGTGGCTGGTACCGGGCTTCAGCGGCGGTTACGAGGATGCCTGGAAGGCACTCAGTACCTATGGAGGACTGCTTCTGGTCTCCGGACTGGCCTGCACACCGGTCATTGAGAAGCTGTACCATAAGTGGCAGGATAAGCTGCCGGTGAAGGTGCTTCTGGTGGGGCTCTTCTGGTATTGCATCTGGAGACTTTTATTAGAAGGAAATAATCCTTTTATGTATTTTAGCTTTTAGGAAAAGGTCATTATGCAATGAATCATGCAGAAAATAAAAATATTTGGTCGAAAATGAAGGAAAAATTGCATAAATACTCCTTTTTGGGATGTCTTTTGCTGGCGGGAATTGTATTCTTTACCTGGACGGATAACTGGCAGGTATATACGGAACCGCTGCAGGAGATCTATACGAAAGGAGTGCTTCTGGCGGAGCAGCTGGTGGAAGGAAAATGGCCGGGAATATCCGGGGAACAGAGTGATGCAACGGGATCCGTATCCGGCAATGTGCCGGGGGAAAACGTACAGACCGGAGATACAGTGAGTGACGGGAACCAGACGGATCAGACGATGGGTACGGTGCAGAGTCCCGCTACGGGAGAAGAGGCCGCAATGCCGGAGACCACCGGAACAGAGACGCAGGATCCCGCCGCGACGGTTCCTGTGGAAGAGATACCGCAGGAAGTGGTCTATCACACGGTGGATGACAGTTATTTTGATGATGCGGTATTTATCGGGGATTCCCGGACGGTAGGCATGTATGAGTACGGCGGACTGGAGGAGACATCCACGTTTTATGCTTCCACCGGACTGACAGTCTACAAGATGTTCGACAGTGCCATTGTATCGGTGCCTGGACAGAAGAAAAAGATCACGGTGGAGGAAGCCTTGTCGGAGAAGCAGTTTGCCAAGATCTATCTGATGATCGGTATCAACGAAATGGGTACCGGCACAGTGGAATCTTTTATGAAGGCTTACGGGGAAGCGGTACAGCATTTGCAGGAATTGCAGCCGGATGCGGTGATCTATCTGCAGGCCATTATGAAAGTAACAACGGAACGCTCTGAACAGGGGGATTATATTACCAACGAAGGAATCGAAGCCAGAAATGCAGAAATCGCAAAGCTGGCGGATGACCGGAAGATATTTTTCCTGGATGTAAATCCGCTGATCTGTGACGAGACCGGTGGAATGGTGGCTTCCTATACTTATGACGGTGTGCATCTGAAGGCACAGTATATTCCTATCTGGCTGGATTTCCTGAAGGAGCATGCGGTGGAATAATTTTTTTCTTGACTGTGGAATGATGAAAAGCTATCATGTAACTAATAAAGTCACATAGGTGTGGGCAGATAGAGGACTATCTGCCCGAATTTATGCGACGAAAAATAGTTACATGTTCACATGTCTATGACACAGGAGGAAAAAAATGAGCGAGAAAACTACACTCGGCGAAAACGGCATTTACGATGCCAGATCCTTGGGCGTGCCCAAGATGCTTCTGCTGGGACTTCAGCACATGTTCGCAATGTTTGGTGCCACTATTCTGGTACCCATGCTGACAGGTCTGGATGTTTCCACAACACTGTTATTTGCAGGTCTGGGAACTTTACTGTTCCATCTGCTGACCAAGAGAAAGGTACCCGCATTCCTGGGTTCTTCCTTTGCATTCTTAGGCGGTTATGCCGCGATTGCCCCTATGGCAGACGGAGCGGACAATTCCGCGCTGCTTCCTTATGCCTGCTTCGGCGTGGCCTGCTCAGGTCTGCTGTATCTGGTATTATCCCTGTTAATCAAGATATTCGGTACCGGCAAGGTAATGCGTTTCTTCCCGCCCATCGTAACCGGCCCCATCATCATTGCCATCGGTCTGACCCTGTCCCAGTCCGCTATCGACAACTGTTCCGCAGACTGGCTGATCGCAGTGGT
>CDZH01077776.1_pt1 | contig 12822 bp, 10 predicted proteins | sample 557721 | NCBI WGS metagenome assembly CDZH01 (sample SAMEA3182062, study PRJEB8094) | gut metagenome | biome: human; feature: gut; material: Stool; isolation source: human stools | place: Canada | collected 2013-01-14
GAGTTGTGGTGCGTGAGTAAGTAGCCACCGTAAATACATGACGCAACTTCAACTCATACGGGAAAAAACGCAATTTCATCCTGGCATTCACACCACTTTTATTGATATTGAACAGAGACGGGGTGCTTTCCCCTGCAAACACACTGTTAATAGCCACACTGGAACCTAATGCAGCGAAAGCCGCTGTTTTCAGGAAATCTCTTCTGTTTTGCATATTATTCTTTTTTTAAGCTACGAATTACGAAGCTACGAGCTACAAGTGCTTTGCGGCGTGGACAGCATTGCTACTTGTAGCTCGTAGCTTGTAACTCGTAACTGTATTATTCATAATAAGGGTTTGTTGCCGTTGTATTCAGGGATTCTTCCTTATTTATATAAGGTAACACACGCGTGGCAAACAACAGCCGTCCGAGGTTATATTCATCAAAGAGTTCGTCGGCAGGATCAAAACTACTGACATGTACATCTCCCTGTGAATGAATGAACCGTTTATCCCCAATATACATTCCCACATGTACCACACGCTCTTTACGATCTGCCGTAGCTTTACGGCCGAAGAAGATCAAATCGCCCGGTTGCAGGTTACTAAAATCAGGAGCAATATCGATATGCTCGCCTACATAGGCTTGTTGCGAAGCATCACGCGGAATGATTATATCATGTATGAATAGAATGGTACGCATGAAACCGCTACAATCAATTCCCTTGGAAGAAGTACCCGCCCAAAGATATGGAACGCCCATTAATGTGTGCGCTGTATGGATAATACTGGCAGCATCTTGCTTCAAGGAAGCCCGCCATTTACTTTCCGGCATAGAGATGGATTTTGAGATATACCCCGTCCGTCCATCAGGATAAACAACCTTATAGTAAGCGCCCTTGCTTCCCTCCCACTTCAAGCGGTTACCTGCAACCACATCAGAAACAGTCTGGGAAGTTTGATTAGGTTCGGAATACACGAAGCCGTAATGAGAAATCACCACAATTTTCTCTGCCGCATTCCAGGCATGAAGTTCTTCTTTAGTTACCGGATGAATACCTACACGGTGTACCCAGGCAATGTAATTATCCGGTGTCTGAATGCGATACCAGCCGTCGCGTTGCAACACGCGGATGGGCATTCCCATCAATCCCTGCGTCATCATTTCGGATGAGAAATCCGGTTCTACACGAAGATTGGATACCGATACATTAATGATGCCATATGTTTTTCCTTCCAGCCCAGCCTCATCCGGCAATACCTGCAGACAGTCCATTACTTTATAATTGGCTTTCGACAATCCATTGAGAAGAGCCACTTTCGCTTCAGAAGAGGTGGTTACACCACGTAACATCACATTTTTACCGGCAAAGGAATAATCTACATCAAAAAGTGCCACTCGTTTGTCCGGGGCATACTGACGTTTCAAACTGTCGGATAATTGTGCCACATCGGCAGGAATAGTCCTGTCCCCGACTTCCGAAGCCACCGAACATAACGAAGCGAAAAGGAACAGGGATACGATAGGAATAAGTCTTTTCATTAGCTAAAATGATTTGGGGGTTATTAAGTATTAGCAAAGTTAGAAATAATTTCTATTTTGGTTATATATTTTCAGGAATATTAAGATATAGTTTTAGAATGAAATCCACCAACTCCGTATCAAGGCCGTACCAAAACCGTACCAACTCCGTATCAGATCCGTATCAAGTCCAAGCATATAGACACGAAGCAGGTATGAAGTTGATGCAGATCAGACAGAGAGCAGATAAAACATTGATCATGTCCGCTTGCAAAGAAGAATAAAAAGAGGAACAAATGCCTCATTCTTCAGAAGAAGTTAAAAAACTCGGCAAGGTTTTGTATCCACTGGCATAAAAGTCGTATCTTTGCCCATCAAAAGCAGTTGGTCGGTCTGTCGCTTGCGCTTCGGCGTATGAGGAAAGTCCGGGCAACACAGAGCATCCCACTTCCTAACAGAAAGCTGTCCGCGAGGGTAGAGTAACGTAGAAGAAAACAACCGCCTGCGTCTTCGGGCGTCGGTAAGGGTGAGAAGGTAGGGTAAGAGCCTACCAGTCTTGTGGCGACACAAGGGCTGTGCGTCTTGGGAGTTGTAAGGTCATGTAAACCGACACTATGAGAGTTGCTCGCTCCACGTCGGAGGGTAGACCGCTAAAGCTTGTATGGTGACATACAGCTCAGATAAATGATGGACACCTTGATGAATGAAGAATTAAGAATGAATAACGAAGAATTCTTCCTGAAAACAAGGAACAGAACCCGGCTTACAGACCGACTGCTTTTTTTTAATGAAGAACTGAAAATGAAGAATGAATAAACGTATTACTGCTCTTTGGAAATTCCTGACATACGACATTTGGCGTATTACGGAGGACGAAGTCACTAAAACGACCTTCTCCCTCTATAATATTATCAAAACAATCTATCTATGCATTAACCGTTTCACCAAAGACAGACTGGTAAACAAGGCTTCTGCCCTAACTTACAGCACGCTGCTCGCCATTGTTCCCATTCTTGCCATCCTGTTTGCCATCGCACGCGGATTCGGCTTCGACAATCTTATGGAAAGTCAAGTACGAATGGGATTTGGAGGACACAATCAAACGACGGAAGTAATCCTACAGTTTGTCAATTCTTACCTGTCGCAAACCAAGAGTGGCATATTCATCGGAGTGGGTTTAATCATGTTGTTATGGACGGTTATCAACCTGATCAGCAGCATTGAAATCACGTTCAATCGTATTTGGGAAATAAAAAAAGCACGGAGTATGTACCGTAAAATCACGGACTACTTCTCCATGTTCTTACTGATGCCTATATTGATTGTGATTTCGGGTGGTCTCTCTATCTTCATGTCCACCAGCTTAAAGTACATAGAAGACTTTGTTCTGCTGGCTCCTATCCTGAAGTTCCTGATACGCCTGATACCTTTCGTGCTGACGTGGTTTATGTTTACGGGACTCTACATCTATATGCCGAATACCAAAGTAAGGTTTAAGCCTGCACTCATTTCAGGAATTCTTGCAGGAACGGCACACCAGGCATTCCAGTTTCTCTATATCAGTGGTCAGCTATGGGTATCACGCTATAATGCCATTTATGGTAGTTTTGCCGCACTCCCTTTGTTTCTGCTTTGGCTTCAGATATCATGGACCATCTGCCTGTTTGGCGCAGAACTGACCTATGCAGGACAAAACATCCGGAATTTCAGCTTTGACAAGGATACCAAAAATATCAGCAGAAGGTTCCGGGATTTTGTTTCCATTCTTATCATGTCTCTTATAGCTAAGCGGTTTGAAGAGAATATTAAGCCGTACACTGCCGAAGAAATGTCCGAAGAATGCCAGATTCCTATCCGCCTGACGCATCAGGTGCTATACGAGCTACAGGAAATCAACCTGCTGCATGAAGTGGTAGATGAAAAAGACGAGGTAATCGGTTATCAGCCTGCAATGGACATCAACAAACTGAATGTCGCACTATTGTTGGACAGACTGGATACGCACGGCTCGGAAGATTTCAAGATTGATAAGGAAAAAGAATTCAGCGATCAATGGGAGGTGCTGATGAAGGCACGCGAGGAGTATTATAAGAGTGCGAGCCATGTATTGCTGAAAGACCTTTAATGACTCTCCACTCTCCATTCTCAACTCTCAACTTATCTCAGTATTTATTGTAAGAAACCACCTTTTCTTTCGGCTTTCTTGATTTCTTCCGCTTCTCTTTCACGGAATAGCCAATGGTGATAACCAACAGCAAGCGCTTGGAAGACGGAATACCGGTCAGCTTCTTGATTTCTTTCTCATCAAACCAACCGAGAATACAAGAGCCCAACCCTTCACTCTCAGCAGCCAATGTGATATGAGCAGTGGCAATGCCAATATCTATTAAAGGGAAATACTTGTCTTTAATCTTTGCACCCAGAAATGAAGTTACGTTCATTGATTCCTCCACCACCAAAATGTGTACAGGAGCATCTTTAGCGAACTTATTCATTCCCAGTCCGGCAGTGGCCTTACCAACTTTGACGGAAAGCTCCGGATCATTGATTACAACAAACTTCCACGGCTGCGCATTACAAGCCGAAGGTGCCAGACGGGCAGCTTCCAATATCCGTTCCAGCTTCTCAGGCTCAACAGGACGGCTCATATCATAAGCACGGTCACTCTGCCGGGAAGCAACTAACTTCAGAAAATCTTCCATATCTATTAGTTAAACTGTATCATCCGGCTGATATACTTACCAATAATATCAAATTCGAGATTCACTACACTACCTGCTTTGATATCGTGGAAGTTCGTATGCTCGAAAGTGTAAGGAATAATAGCTACCTGGAAAGTATCGTCTGTCGGGTTGCACACTGTCAGGCTTACCCCGTTCACGGTTACCGAACCTTTGTCCACCGTGATATATCCACGCTTGGCCATTTCCTTATCGAAAGCATACCGAAAGGTGAAGTAATAACTTCCTTCAGCATCTTCCACACTCATACAAGTGGCAGTCTGGTCCACATGTCCCTGCACAATATGCCCGTCCAGACGGCCGTTCATCATCATGCTGCGTTCTACGTTCACTGAATCTCCGACTTTCAGAAGCCCAAGATTAGAACGTTCCAATGTTTCCTTCATGGCAGTAACCGTATAGGAATCCTCCGTCATGCTGACTACCGTAAGGCACACACCATTGTGAGATACACTCTGGTCTATCTTCAATTCATTTACAAATGAGCACTTGAACGTGAAGTGTACGTTCTCTTGTTCTTTTACCAATGCCACCAGGGTGGCGCATTCTTCTACTATTCCGGAAAACATAATTCTATTTACAATTTAAAGATTTACAATTCCTAAAAACCTACTTCAATGGCAAAGATACGAAAAGAGTGTCATATTCCATGCGGTTTTTTAAAAAAGGATAAGTACTTATGAAATCTCTGAATCCGGATAAGTGGAAGGGGTTGTGCCGAATGTATCCACAAAATGCTTCCTAAAAGTAGGAATATCATTATACCCCACCATCTCTACCACCTCCTGAACAGCATATATCTTTTGTTTGAGCAATGTAGCTGCTTTACGCATACGCACTCCTCTTATCAACTCGATAATGGTGAAGTCCGTACTTTGTTTCACCTTGCGGTATAAAGTCGGCTGGCTCATATTCAACTCCGAAGCCAACTTCTTCACACTGAAATCGGCCTCAGCCATATTCTCTTCGATTATTTTCACCACCGAACAGATAAACGGGTCTTCCATTTTTGCTTTCTCTTCAGATTCAGCCTCCCCTTCTGCAACATCAGGTGTCATCAGCAAGTTAGTGTACATTTGCTTCAGGTTTACACGGGCATTAATCAGGTTGCGCACCCTTGCTTTCAGAATACCCGGAGTGAAAGGTTTCAGAATATAATCATCCGCACCTAATTCCAACCCCCGAATAATGTCATCGTCTTCCACTTTAGCTGTCAACATGATGAATGGAATATGACAGGTCTCCAGTCCTTCTTTCAGTTCACGGCAACACTCAAATCCGTCTTTCACAGGCATCATCACATCGCAGAGTATCAGGTCGGGATGTTCCTTGACCGCTATATCGACACCCTCCTGCCCATTAGTTGCCAACAGCAAATCATATTCTTTGTAGAAAAGAACTTTCAGGTATAGCCTGATATCTTTATGATCCTCCACGATTAGTAATGTTTTTCTTTCTTTTTGGACTAATGAGACAGCTTCCGGAGTTACCTGTACCACGGCCTCATCAGGTACAGATACATTTTGACTGGGTTCTTCCGTCACAGAAGGTATTTCTTCCGATTCCTCCTGTGGCTCCGGTTCTACGAACAGAATATTCGGATCATTTTCCAAAGCTGCCTTCCCCATGGGAAGTTCCACGATCACCTCAGTACCTTCTCCCTCCCGGCTCTTCATAACAATCGTCCCATGATGAAGCTGAATGATCTTTTCCATTACTCCATATCCCAGTTCAAGATCGGTCAAATCCGACTTTATTTCTTCACTTATGAATTGAGAGGCTTCTTTCACCCTATTTTTGCCGTTGTCCTCTACAACAATTACACAATAGCGCACTCCATCGCGCACCATCTCCTGTAGCAAGAGAGAAACATCACCGGAAAAACGCACGTGATTGAAAGCATTGGAAAGCAAGTTATGCAGCACAAAGCGTATCCGCTTATTATCCGCCCAGATTTCCATATCCTTTTTTATTTTTTTATCGTACCTGAGGTTAAACTGATTAATCCGCACCAGCTCGCCAACAGCAACCACTACCCCATCCACCAATCTTTCAATAGAATAAGGGGCCACTTTCAACTTGTCGGTCAACGATCCCTGAGTATAAATAGCCAGCAACTGATTGCATGCATCCAGCATTCCTAACGAGTTCCGATAGGCTACCCGCAATTTCGAAAGAATCCCTGCAGGCAACCCCGACTCCTGCGCCACCTCTTTTAAAGGTGCAATAATCAAGGACAACGGCGTTCGCAACTCCTCCATAAACTTCGTTAGCAACTGATTGCGCATAACTTCTATCTCTTGCTTCTGTTCTTGTTCCATTTTTGTAAGATTTAAATTTTCCCTCAATTCCATTTCCCGGGATTTATACATTTCGCGCCTTCTCCCTTTATGTTCTATATAACAATATACGGCATACATTCCTCCGACAAAAAGAAGCAGATATCCCGATTTCGCCCAAAACGTATTCCACCAATATGTTTTCACCCGAATAGGTATTTCTATCAGCTCACTCTCACTTGCATCTGGATAAACAAGTTTCACTTGCAGCGTATACTTGCCTACCGGGAGCTTCCTGAAGGAAATCCCATCTTCCAACGCTCCATTTTTCCACTCCTCATCAGGCAGCAGGCGGTAAACTTGTTTATGTTGCATGATACCATATTCCAAATCGGAAAAATAGAAAGTAAAGTCATCATTTCCCGGTCCAAAAACAAAGTTACGTTGCAAGTCCGGAGTTGTTTTCAACACCACCTGTCCGTTCAGCACTTGTCCGATGGACGCAACACTTCCATTTACCCAAAGTTCTGCCAGCCTCAAAGCATTTTTGTTCCGTTCCGCCTTAATGGCCATCGGATCAAAAAAAGTCAAGCCAAGCGAACTGGCCCATAGCAGGCGTCCGTCACGAAGACGGCAAACTTCATTGGAATATCCGAACGAGGCATAATTATAAAGCAAGGACTCATTATTTCTTATCGTCACAATCCCCGAATTACTTCCTGCCCAAGTATTTCCATTTTCATCGTCTACCATGCAGAATATATGACTGCTGCTCAATCCGTTGAGCAAAGTAAACACATTCTCTATTTTCCCTTTTTCACGTCCGTCAATACGAAGAATCTTATCGGAACAAGAAGCCAGGATCTGATTATAGCTATTGACATATATGGAATAGACGGGAGCAACCTCCAGGCCTGCATCCCGTTCATATTCACCAATCAGTTTGAACGTATTACCTTGGTTTTCCATTCGTTTCAGCCCTACACCTGTCCCCAGCCAAATGTCGCCATCTTTATCTTCCGCTATTGAATTTATCTCTTTTATTTTCCGGCCTTCATATTCCACGGAAACGATTCTACACTTCCCGGATTTAGAATCGAAAAGTATCAGTTCGTTTGTCGTAATGATCCACAACCGGTTCCTGGAGTCCACACAGAACTGATGAACAGCCTCGGAGAAATCGGTCGTTCCCTCAGGAGCCAATGTAAAGGTCATTACTTCCTCCGTTGTAGGACTAATACAGACTACCCCGCCATGTGAATCTCCCAACCACAAAAGCCCATTCTTATCTTCATCCATCCGGTAGATTTCGCTCTGTTTCAATCCTTTCGTCCAAGGTACAAAGACCGTTCTTTTCGAAAGCCCGCTTGACGTGCTTCGCCATAGCTTTCCTTTATCTGTCAGAATCCAGATATGTCCCCACTGGTCTTCTTCTATCCCCGCAACACCCGCATCGAATGTCTGTTCCAGAGTATTAAATGTTTTTGCTGTGCAATGCATGTAGTAAGAACCGCTTCCAAAAGTGGCAATCCACAAAATCTGCTGTTCTTCGTGCCACAGCAAATCTGTAATCTTCCCTTCCATCCTGAAAGGATAAGACTGCTCCATATACTCAAAGCGACATGCAGAGTCAACCAGTTCTTTCGAATCAAACTTCAGTGAGAAAAGCCCTTTCCATGTCGCCACATAATAATTCACATCATCCACACAAACGATATCAGTTATATAGGTGTCCTGAAGCAAACTCCGGTCAGTTCCTGTACTCTGAATCTGATGGAATGTCTTTTGCTTCAGATTGTACAATTCAATGTCAGAATAGGAAGGACATATCCACAAATAATCCCCATACTGGTAGAGTGTAGTAATTTTATTATCCTGCCGCCTGTCCAGGAAGTCCGCCTTTGCACTTTTGATATCATAAATCATTACCCTCGTCCGGTCGACACAAGCAAAAAGAGCTTCCTTTCCTCTACCGGAGAGGTTAGACACCTCCCCCTTTACATGCGGTTCTTCCGACAAATGAATGGTAATACCATCTTCGTTCCGCTTCTTGCTACGCATTGCTGCACCGGTATACAATCCGTTTGTAGTACCGATATAGAAGTTCTGCTCATCCGCTATATAAAAAGAAAGAATATCCTGCTTTTTTATCGGCCTGTCATAAGAAACAGGCAGATACTCCTCTTTCTGCGGATCAAAACAAGCAATTCCTCCTTGCAGCAGTTGAAGATAAAGCAATCCGTCGGGACTTTGAGAAATAGACGTAACAGCACATGAGACAAACGGCAGTAGGCCCGAATCCCGACACAATATCAACGGAAAGTTCCTGATTCTGAATCCATCATACCGACTGATTCCCATATCGGTGGCAAGCCACACGAAACCATCACCTTCATGATGGATGGCATAAACCGTGTTATTATCCAGACCATTCTTCATGGCCACCGGCACCAGATTCCCGTATGAAATGGAAAAGGCCGCAATACAACGAATCTGTAATAGGCAGATTGCCAGTAGTAATTTCGTTATTGAAAGTCGTATTATTCGCATTATTCTATCACTATGTCGTGAATTTAAAATATCCTACAAATATAATGCAATTAATTTAAATAGTAAAAAATTATTAATAACAAAGTTTGTGTGTGCATTAATTCTTAATCATTCCAAAGTAATACAAAATTCCCCCCTGAAAGTATTACTATCAGAGGGGAATTCTTGTTTGTTTTGTTCTATTCCTCACTTTTTTACATTCAAGTTCTCATTCACTATATTTCAACAGCTTAAAACTATACGTTCCCTTCTGCATCTGAAAACTATAATTACCCCTAAAAACTACAGGTACTTTTACAAGAGTATTGGCTTCATCGCTAACTTTAAAATAGAGATAACTTTCCGATTCAAACTCATAAGTATAATCGTCGCTATTCTTCATCGGGGTAAGCGACAAGCCTTGTGCACGCCAATCGAACAGATCCGAAGAGTAAGAATAATCGGTTCCCCAATAATACACCTGCTCCTTTTCAAAACTGAACTTCAGTTCCACATTCAACGCAAAACCTTCGGCTGCCGTCCCGTTACGCGTTACGGCCTTATAATTTCCCGACATTACGACTTTCTCAAAATCCTTGTCTGAGATTCTGGTACAGTCATGCAATTCATTGCTATTCTGACGCAGCGCTTCAAGCACGCCGCGAACCTCTTCAGTCAGGACAGAAGGTATATTGTCTACTCCGGCAACACTATATGAAGCATATTCTACTCCATACGTATCCATTATCGATTCAAAAAGGGATGTTGATTCCACTACATCATCTGCAGTGCTTGTACAAGAAGTAAAGCCAAACGCCAACGCGATGACAATAAAAAAATAAATAGTCTTCATAAATGGGTCCTCCTTAATTATTTGTTTTGTTTATAATCTGCTTAACTAAGAATTGTTTTGTTTGTACTCCTCAAAAGGGGACCTCTCTTCATTACTATGTCGCAAACATAGGTATATTATTCAAATAAAAAAACTTTTTACCCTAAAAAATGAATTATTTACCCAACTTTTTGAATGAAACACACCACATACAAGCATATAATGCAAAATATGCAACTTATCAAAACACCCACCACCTGTATTTCATTCACAAAGATAGGCAAAATCACCACCCGCCGGAAGAAGAAAGAAACACCCACCCTAAAAGTCAAAAACACCACCCATACGGAAATTCACCACTGTTCAAAAAAAACGATTGCATGAATCACCTCCGAACAAAGATGAATACGCCAATTAAGGGTTCTTTGGGATTCAGCTACCTTTGACACCAAACCAAACAAAACTCACCAATATGAAAAAGAAAAGAAAATTGTTTTTATTCGTTTGTCTATTTACCTCCACCTTATTATATGGGCAGGTAGTCGGCATTAAAACGAATGTATTGATGGATATCACTAAAACCATCAACTTGGGAGCAGAAATCGGCCTGAATAAAAAAGCGACCTTGGATTTGTACTTCAACTACAACCCCTGGAAGGAGAACAACTACAAAATGTTCAAGATGTTCGTTTTCCAACCCGAATATCGTTATTGGTTCTGCGACCGCTTCAACGGACATTTCATCGGCATCCACGCTCACGGCGGCATTTATCAGGCTGCCGGAATCGATATGCCTTTCGGACTTTGGAAAGAACTGGAAAACCACCGTTTCAAAGGTCACTTCTACGGAGCAGGCATTTCTTACGGATACCAATGGATAATGAGTAAACATTGGAACATCGAGGCCAACATCGGTGTAGGATACATCCGGGCCAAATACGAAAAATATCCTTGTATAGAATGCGGGGAGAAAACGGATGAAGGACACAAGAACTATGTAGGGCCTACCAAGGCTGCTGTCAGTTTAATCTATTTATTCTAAAAAACAAACATTGCAAGCAATATGAAGAAAGTTATATACCTTATATTATTAGTGACATTGCCGGGATTGAAATCCCATGCACAGTCTACCGTTGTGTATAAAGATCAGGTACGCATTGAAAACCAGTCCGTCACACGCAGTGAGGACAACCGCCTGACCATATCCATGGACATCATCATGCAAGCCAACATGAAGATAACCTCCAATCGTTTTGCCACACTGACCCCGATACTTGAAGCAGACGGACGCACTAAGTCCCTTCCACCGGTTGTCATTTACGGTCGCCGCCGGGCGCTGACGCACGAACGCAACAACACCATTCCCAAAGACGCATTCGTGATTCTACGCCGGAAACGTCATACGGACCAGAAAGTAAACTACCTGATACAGTTGCCCTACGAAGCCTGGATGCAAAAAGCCAATCTGGTGATGGATACCGACCTTTGCGGTTGCCGCGACATTGTGGAAGCAAACCAACTCGACCCTATCACTTCACTCAATATCGAGCGCGCCAAGCTGCAACCTGCCATCGCATACATCGCCCCTAAAGCAGAAGAAATAAAACACCGTGCCGCAGAGGGCAGAGCGTACCTCGACTATCCGGTCAATCAGACCGTCATCTATCCGGATTACCGCAGCAACCAAGTGGAACTGGCCAAGATACGTGCCACCATCGATACGATCCGTGCCGACAAGAACATCTCCATAACAGGTATCCGCTTCGACGGATATGCCTCTCCCGAAGGCGGTTATGCCAATAATGCCCGCCTTGCCAAAGGACGTACGGAAGCGTTACTGAATTATGTGCGCAAGTATTACAACTTCCCTGAAGGGCTGATTACCACCATTTCTACTCCTGAAGACTGGAAAGGTTTCCGCAAGTTTATCGAAAACTCCGCACTGCCGCAGAGGAACGAGCTTCTTCAGATAATCGATTTGGAAGAAAAAGACATGGATGCAAAGGAGAAACGCATAGCCCGCTTTGTTGGCCCCGAAACTTACCGGTTCCTGCTCAATGAATGTTATCCTGCATTGCGACATTCCGATTACACAGTATCCTACACTGTACGCGGATTCAACGTCGAAGAAACCCGGGAGCTCATCAACAATCGGCCACAACTATTAAGTCTGCAGGAGATATTCAATCTGGCACAGACTTACGAACCGGGCAGTGAAGAATTCAACCATACCTTCCAAGTAGCAGCCGTCATGTTTCCCGACAACCCGACAGCCAACCTGAATGCAGCGGCCATGGAGATACAGCGGGGCGGCGACCTGACGGTAGCCAAGAAGTATCTGGCCAAAGCCGATCCGGATGCAGGCGCCACCCTGAACAACCAAGGAGTGATAGCCCTGATGGAAGGTGACCTGGATGCAGCCGAACAATACTTCAACCGGGCTAAAGAAGCAAATATAAAAGAAGCTGAAACCAACCTCATCGAGGTGAGCAAACAACGGAATTTCCCGACAGAATAAATAATCTATAACCACTTTTCCTTCTTCACGGGCTCCGGTAAAACGATCCTTGCAAGATTGTCTTTTATCACAATTTGTTCATATCCCGCGCAGAAACGAATGAATCCCGCAAACGATGATTATTATCAGTTTGCGGGATTCTTGTTATGGAGATATTTTCTTTATTTCTACAACTTATCTATCTCGTCAATCGTCAGACCAGTAATGTCGGAAATCAGCAGGTTATCCAACCCTTTTATTTTCATTTTACGGGCATTGGCTATGCGCTCTTCTTCACGGCCTTCAAAAACGACCTTCCTCGCGTTCCGTATAGAGTATCCATTCATAACCAGAAAGAAATGAACTAAATACAATCGCTAATTCCTTTCTTAGGCATTCCTATGCTTTTTCCCTTCCAACGGTTAGCCTTTTCCATCCGAAC
>CDZH01065943.1_pt1 | contig 12476 bp, 9 predicted proteins | sample 557721 | NCBI WGS metagenome assembly CDZH01 (sample SAMEA3182062, study PRJEB8094) | gut metagenome | biome: human; feature: gut; material: Stool; isolation source: human stools | place: Canada | collected 2013-01-14
CCTCTAGTGAACCATAACCACTTATATATTCTTCCACTACTTGAATTTTAAATTCTTTTGTATAACTTTTGTTATATGACTTTTCCTGAAAAGCAGATACTCCGTACTTCTCATATTTTTTTAACCACTCACGGATAGTTTTCTTTCTGGTAGTTCCGAGAGCTATACATATTTCTTCTAAACTACGAGTTCCATTGTGATAGTCTTCACATGCTTGTACTCGCTGTTCTATAGAATACTTAGATTTTCTGGACATAAAAATACCCCTTAAATAGATTTTGGTTATTTACCATGTCTACTTAAGAGGTATCATATCATAGCTTAACTCCTGTTTTGTGTTATAAAATATAGTTATTATTCAGTAAATGTTCCAACCAATTTAACAAGCATAGCAACGGTCATATCCATGCCTTCAACAGTAATATGTTCATAAGGACCGTGGTATGCGTGTCCTCCAGTTCCAAGGTTAGGGCATGGAAGTCCTTTGAAGCTTAACTGACAGCCGTCTGTTCCCCCTCGGATAGGAAGAATAAGCGGTGTTATATTAGCCTGCTCACAAGCTTTCTTTGCATTATCAATAAGATTCATGCAGCCCGCAATGATTTCGGACATATTCTTATACTGGTCTTTAATGGTGAGCGTAACAGTTCCCTTGCCCCATTTCTCATTCATATTCTTTTCTATCAGACGAAGTGTAGCCTTTTTTGCATCAAAGAGGTTCTTGTCGTGATCCCTTACAATATAATTAAGTGTTGCTTCGCTTACATCTCCGGACATGCTGACGAGATGATAAAATCCCTCATATTCTTCTGTTCCACGAGGAGTTTCCATGGCTGGAAGTGCATTGTTGATTTCCATTGCGACAAGACTGGCATTAATCATTGTGTCTTTGGCAGAGCCAGGGTGTACATTGAAGCCTTTAATGTGAAAATCTGCCTTGCAGGCATTGAAATTTTCATACTGAATTTCGCCTTCTGTATCGCCGTCAATTGTATAGGCGTATTTGGCACCAAATTGTTCTATGTTAAAATGCTCAGCTCCCCTGCCAATTTCTTCATCAGGTGTGAATGCCACGCATATTGTTCCATGAGGTATATTGTTTTTCTGCAAATGTTCTATCATAGTCAGGATTTCAGCAATGCCTGCTTTGTCATCAGCGCCAAGAATAGTGCTTCCGTCAGACGTGATAATTGTGCGTCCTTTAAGAGTACTAAGATGAGGGAAATCATGCACAGACAGAGTTATCCCGGCAGGAAGTGTAAGTGATTCACCATTGAAATTCTCTGTTATAACAGGTGTAATATCATGATTGCAATAATCGGACACAGTATCCATATGTGCAATAAATCCAATAGCAGGTACATTTTCATAACCACTGGTTGCTGGAAGCTTACCATACAGGTAACACATATTATCAAGTACAATGTCCGATAAATTCAATTCTTCCATCTCATTTTCAAGAAATCTTGCTAACTCAAACTGGCATGCAGATGAGGGAGTTGTTTCACTGTTTTCGTCACTTGGTGTACGGAAAGTGACATATTTTAATAATCGTTCATAGGCTTTCATGATAATTCTCCATTCTTTGGATTGATATTCATATAATAACACATTTTCTATCTGAATATCCGTAATATATAAAAAAGCAGGAGAAAATCTCCTGCCTGGTAATTAATATTATTCTGCTTCTATAGCACCCATGTTCTCTGGGACTTCAGCATTTTTTCTGACAAATATTGCCCTGAATATAAGTCTTACAAGTGGTCCGCAATAGAACATCTGATAGCAGATTGCCATAGGGAAGTTCATTGCCCATGTTTTAACCCACATGCCAAAGGATGGCTCTTTGAAAAGGAATGTAGCTACAAGACTCATAATCGGACACATAATGCAGCAGATACATATTGATATTGCATATGTGATGAACTGTGGTCTGTCAGTTGGACGCATAACAGTGAAAGCAAGCATTTTAGCTATCTTTCCTACAACGAAGAATTCGAGTACGAATGCAATTGGAACCATGATTGGCAATTCATGTGTTGCAGCTAAGAAAGTAGTACCGTTCACAGTACCTGTGTTGAGGGCAACATTGTATACGACCATGCCATAGACCATAATTGTTGCCATAATAATTGTGAAAATAACATCCTGAAACTTGTTTTTTGGCATAAAAAAATCCTCCTTAATAATAACTTAAGCAAAACATGTGTTGTTCGTTATCATCCAGAGGATGTGTCGTTTCCAATATAACCATATTTAATTGTGCCGAAGTATAGTATCATAATATTAATAAATGTGTCAAGTACTTGATTTTTTAAAAATCAGGTCCAGAACTTTATAAATAAATTGTGATTAAAAAGTGAAGAATAAACATTCATTTTAATATCGTTCGTGTCGAAAAAATGTCATTTCGTGTAAATGACATTTTTTTTGATGCCTTTTATTGTATAATGCCACTAAGATAGAATGTATTTTTGTAATGTTTTATGGTATTGCATAGATACATTGAGTACAATAAAAGGAGGAAGAGTTTATGAAGTATTTAAACTTAAAAAAGATTACTGCGGTGGTATTGTCAATCGGAATGGTATTTTCAAGCAGTGCCGTTACCGGGTTTGCGGCAGATAACAGTAAAAAGATACCTACGCTTCCTAACAGCTATATTAATAAAGTGGCAGAAGATATTGATAATGAATATTTCTATGATGGAACATATGTTGATGATTGGGGGCATACACGTAAGGGCAGGCAGCTTGGAGCGACATATACAAAGCAGTCAACTGAATTTTTGTTATGGGCACCTGCGGCAACATATGTAAAAGTTAATATTTATGCAACAGGTGATGATAATGACAGCAATGCATGTAATAAAGGAGCTTATACATTAGAGAAAATGCTTGTAAATGGGGAATGGAATGGCCTCTGGATTATAACACTTCTTGGTGATTGGGGCGGATTGTATTATGACTATACGATTACCACAACAGATATTACCCATATTGGCAGCGACAGAACAACAAAATATAAAATTCAGGACCCATATTCGGTTGCGGTAAGCAAAGACGGAAAGCGTTCGTATATAACAGATACATCTTCAGTATCTCCTGAGGGTTGGGACAGGGACAGACATGTGTATGTTGATTCGACAAAAGCAAATACTGTTTATAAAATAAGTGTCAAGGATTTCTCATCAGATACCGCATCGGGCATGACTGCAGGCGGAAAGTACAGTGCTTTTACGGAAAAGGGTGCAAAAGTAAACAGTGCGGGAGAGCTTGTATCTGGTATTGATTATCTGAAGGAACTTGGTGTTACGACAGTACAGCTTGCACCGTTTGCGGATTTTGATGGCGACAGTGAGTATGAGATTTTAAATTATAATGTACCTGAGGCAAGCTATGCTTCCAATCCGTCAGACAGCAAGACTGTTATAAAGGAATGTAAAGAGATGATTCAGGCACTTCACAGTGCGGGATTTTCTGTTGTGATGGAGATGCCGTATACGCATGCCTCAGAGGAAAATCCTCTTGAAAAGTCGGTTCCGTGGTTTTATTACAGATTGAATACTAATGGTACAAGGTATACGACAAATACGGGATATGACAATGAGCTTGCCACAGAGCGGAAGATGTATCGTAATTATATGGTTAATTCCATGAGATACTGGGCAGAGGAATATCATATTGATGGATTTTCACTGGATTTGATTGACTGTGTCAATGTAAAGTACAAAGGTTCTTCGCATGTATATAAATGGCTGGATGAGATAAAGACATCATTGGCAAAGGAAGATGCCAATCTGGTTATATGGGGAGATAATTATACAAAGGAAGAAAGACAGAATAAAACTTCCTTATATGATGAAATAATCGGCAGCACAGGTGGTACTTATGGCGAAAGAAACGAAAAAGCCGTAAAAATATACAAGCAGAAAGCAGCAATGAAATATGCTAAGCCAGGAACATTGTTTATGGATGGCGGAGAAGAAATGTGTAACAGCGTTGAGGGAACAACTCTTGCAGACAGCAGTTACATTGAATGGAAGGATTCCGCAGAGTACGCAGATGTAGTCTCATATTACAGAGGACTTATGGAGATACGAAAAGCATTTTCACCGCTTGCGAAAAGCCAGACAATAAAAAATTCTGAAGCTTATGTGCTTGCAGGTACAAAAGACGACGAGTGGAATACTATGGCTGTATTAAATAATGAGTCAGATGTGTCAAAAGAAATTACAATTCCTGTTCAAGGAAGAGCTGCTACGGACTGGGTTGTTATTGCAAATGGCGAAAGTGCAGGAGTTGTATCACTTGGTGAAGTCTCAGGCTCCGTTATAACTGTATCTGCGTATACTACAATGATTCTTGTAGATAAGGAAAGCTTTGATGATGTGGCTGTAACATCAGGCAAAGGAAAAGTAATTGTTAATTATGTAATAAAAGACAGTGAGCAGAAGTTACGTGAATCGATTACACTTCAGGGCACATCGGGAACGAATTATGCGGTACCTGAAAATATTAAGATTCCATCAGGATATACTTTTTTAAGCAAGACAGGCGATGAAAAGGGTGTGTATACATCAGAAACACAGACAGTTACATATTATTATAATGCGATTAATCCGGATACAGTGGTAGACGGTATTAAAAATAATGGAGTATACTGCGAGAAGGCACAGTTTAAAGTAACTTCTTCCGATTATACACAGGTAATGGCAGTAAATAAAATGCTTACACCTGATGTGGACGGTATTTATACTGTATCTGCAGCAGATGGCACACAGACAATAACATTGACAGATAATGAAGGATACAGCATTTATCTGTCTATTACGGTAAATGCGGATCATACAATGGATAACAGCGACTGTACGAAAGAATCAATATGTTCTGTCTGTCATAAAATATTTCCGGCACAGACAAATCATAAGTTTAGCGACACATGGACAAAAGACGATACTTATCATTGGAAAGTGTGCGAGAATGACGGCTGTACGGTAACAACAACAAAGACAAAACATAGTGGTACAGATGATGGTGATTGTACAACACCTGTAATTTGTGAATGTGGTGAGATTGTTACAGCAGCAAAGGCAGAACATTCATATGGTGAATGGAAGTCAAATGGTAACGGCACACATACCCACAAATGTACAACAGCAGGCTGTACAATAGAAGAAACAGAAAGCTGTGTAGGTGGAGCAGCAACATGTAAAAAGAGAGCCGTCTGCACGGATTGTAATGCTGAATATGGTACTTTAAATCCTGCAAACCACAGTGGAGAACAGGTATGGGTACAGACAGAAAAAACTCATCAGAAAAAATATGACTGTTGTGGTGCAGAGGTAACTAATATAGCAGATCATATCTGGGAGAATGGACACTGCACGGTATGTGGATATGATTGTATTCATAAAGGCGGAAAAGCAACCTGCACGCAGAAAGCGGTTTGTGATACCTGCCATAGTGAATATGGAGAAATAAATGCAGACAATCATACAGGAACAGAAAAGTGGACACAGACAGCAACAACACATGAAAAGAAATATGATTGCTGTGGTAAAGTGACGATAGCACAAGAAAATCATAACTGGAAAGACGGTGCTTGTGAAACATGTGGTTATGTATGCGTACACAGCGGCGGAGAAGCAACATGTACAAAAGGTGCGGTTTGCGAAACATGTGGCAAGGAGTATACAGATAAAGATATGGCAAATCACATTGGAAAGTTAGTATGGGTACAGACAGAAAAAACTCATAGGCAGGCATATGATTGCTGTGATAAGGAAGTATCAACAAGTGAAGCACATGGTTGGAAAAACGGTGTATGCACGGTTTGTGATTATCAGTGTAAACACGCAGGCGGAAGTGCAACATGTGTGAAGAAAGCGGTGTGTACGATCTGCAGCGAAGAATATGGCACTTACAATATGAGTATGCATGAAGGCTTGCAGTCAGTAGCGGCAAAGGCGGCTACCAGGACAGATGAAGGAAATATTGAATACTGGTATTGTAAAGATTGTGACAGATATTACATCAAGCAGGATGGGCTTGTTGAGATTGAAAAATCACAGACTGTGGTTGCAAAGATTACAGATACAACATCATTGACCGATACGTGTAAAGACGATAATACAGAGACAGTAAAAGAACAGGCGCCTGATACGGGAGATAATAAACATGTATTTGTATGGCTTCTTATGTTTGTAATAGGAGGAGCGGCAGCAGGATTAACGGTTAAAGGTAAAAAGCCAGAAAATTAATATTTTTTAAGGAGACCGGAATCTCGCTTACTGTGTGGGTGCGAGGTTCCGGTTTTTACATGTTTTGGTTTTATTCATTTCCTTATATTAATAAATGTGTCAAGTACTTGATTTTTTAAAAATCAGGTGTATACTATAAATAATTTAATACATATGGAACTTCAGGGCAGGGTGCAATTCCCTACCGGTGGTAAAGCCCACGAGCCGAGGCGTAAGCCAGAGCATGATTCGGTGTAATTCCGAAGCCGACAGTAAAGTCTGGATGGAAGAAGTGATATTAAAGTTAGTTATTCATAATGTAATCATAGTAGAATGAATGGCTGGCTTGAATGTGGATACTGGCTCTGAGATGAATTATTATCTCAGAGTTTTTTTGATTGTCAGAGTAAGAATTTGATTATAGAAATTCGATATTTTGGCGTAAGGCTTCTGAAGTGGTGAGATGAAACTGCTTTGGAAGCTTTTTTTATGTCTGGGCTGGATTTTGGTCGTGCTAGGATGTCTGTATTGTTGAGGCGGAGTCTGGTCTGAAATGTTGGAACTGGCAATTGTGGCGGCTGCATATTACGGCGATTCAATTCTGAGCAATCTGGCGGCATATTATAGCAATTCAGAGCAGAATGGCAGCAGGTAAATTTGGTAAAAACCTATAAATGTAAGTTTTTTGTGGCTTTAGTAGGTTTATTTTAGCTAAAAACTGAAGAAAACTTAAGCAATTACCTACTAAACATGTCATAAACAATGAATTTATAGGTCTTTGAGGAATGGAAATGCGTTTAATATTATAGACAAGATGAAAAAAGACCTACTAAACCATTGAAAATGCGACTACTTATAGGTATCACGACTTTGAGCCGGTAAAATCAGGGAAACAGCAAGCACATTAAGAATGAAATTAAGATACAGCAAACAAGGGAAATAAGAATAGAGAAAATCAGGACAGAAAAAAGCAGAACAGAGAAAAGCTGGACAGGAAAGAACAGAAAGAAGGTGCATATATGCAGCAGGAAATAAATAACAATTTTTCAAAAGAAGATGAATTCTACATGAAGCGGGCAATTGAACTGGCAAAGAGAGGAACAGGCTGGGTTAATCCTAATCCGCTGGTGGGAGCTGTAATTGTAAAGGATGACAGAATTATAGGTGAAGGCTGGCACAGGAAATATGGTGAGCTTCATGCAGAAAGAGATGCACTTTCAAGATGTATGGAGGATACCAGTGGAGCAACCATATATGTGACACTTGAGCCATGCTGCCATCATGGGAAACAGCCGCCTTGCACAGAAGCACTTGTGCAGGCAGGGATAAGCAGGGTTGTGATAGGCTCGATGGATCCTAATCCCTTAGTAAGTGGAAAAGGTGTTAAATATCTGGAAGAACACGGGATTAAAGTTGAAGGTTGTGTATGCAATGAAGAATGTCTGGCAATGAATTATGTATTCTTTCATTACATAAGGAATAAAGAGCCATATGTTGTGATGAAAACAGCACAGACACTTGATGGGAAAATTGCCACATATAAGGGACTTTCCAAGTGGATTACAGGTGAGCAGGCAAGAGAAAATGTGCATGCAGACCGTCACAGATACGCGGCAATTATGGTTGGTGTCGGCACTGTGATTGCTGATAATCCAATGCTTGACTGCAGAAGTACAGCCATAAGCAATCCACACAATCCTGTGCGAATCATATGCGACAGCAGATTGAGAACTCCGCTGGACAGCAGAATTGTAAAAAGTGCAGGGCAGATACCAACAATAATTGCTACATGTAGTACCGACAGCGACAGGAAATCTTTATATGAAAATGCAGGCTGTGAAGTGATAATTACAAAAGAATCAGAGCAGCACGTTGACCTTAAAGAGCTTATGAACATACTTGGAGAAAAAGGTATCGACAGCGTGATTCTAGAGGGAGGCGGAACACTTAACTTCTCGGCATTGCAGGCTGGAATTGTGAACCGGGTTCAGACTTACATTGCACCTAAGATATTTGGCGGGGCAGACAGTAAGACAGCAGTTGAAGGTCAGGGTATTGCAAATGTAGATGAAGCATATCAGTTGAGAAACAAGACAGTTCGTCTTCTTGGTGACGATATTCTGATTGAAGGAGAGTTGTAATGTTTACAGGAATTATTGAAGAAATCGGACATGTAAATAATGTAAAAAAAGGAACGGCATCAGCAATTCTTACAATACAGGCAGAAAAAGTCCTTGAGGGAACACATATAGGAGACAGCATTGCTGTCAATGGTGTGTGCCTTACAGTGACAGGGATATATGATAATACATTTACTGCGGATGTAATGCATGAGACGCTGAACCGCTCATCACTTGGCAAGCTGGTGAGTGGCAGTGCTGTTAATCTTGAAAGGGCAATGGCAGCAGATGGAAGGTTCGGAGGACATATAGTTTCAGGACATATTGATGGAACAGGAAAAGTTGTAGCGATAACCAAGGATGATAACGCGATATGGTATCAGATTAAGACAGACATCGGAATATTAAAATATATTGTTGAAAAAGGTTCAGTTGCCATAGATGGAATAAGTCTTACGGTTGCCAAGACGGACAGCCAGAGCTTTTCAGTATCAATAATACCACATACGGCAGGTGCGACAACGCTGTCACTTAGGAAAGCTGGTGATGTAGTTAATCTTGAAAATGATATTGTCGGTAAGTACATAGAGAAATTCATCACATTTGAAAAGGAAAAGCCGAAAAGCGGGATAACGAAAGAGTTCCTGCTAAAGAATGGATTTTAAAATATCAAAGGGAAAGGAAGGTAAAAGAAAATGTTTGAGTATAACACAGTAGAAGAGGCAGTTAAGGATTTACAGGATGGAAAGCTGATACTTGTCTCAGATGATGAAAGCAGAGAGAATGAGGGAGACCTGATATGTGCCGCTGAATTTGCAACTACTGAAAATGTGAATTTCATGGCGACATATGGAAAAGGACTTATATGCATGCCTATGAGTGGAGATTTGTGCAGAAAGCTGGGACTTACACAGATGGTTGCTGACAATACTGATAACCATGAAACTGCATTTACAGTGTCAATAGACCATGTTAAGACGACAACAGGAATATCGGCAGAGGAGAGAGGCTTTACTGCAAGAGCATGTGTGTCAGATGAGGCAAAGCCTGAGGATTTCAGAAGACCGGGACATATGTTTCCACTTCGTTCAAAACCTAATGGAGTTCTTGAAAGAAACGGACATACAGAGGCAACAGTAGACCTTATGAGAATAGCAGGACTTAAAGAATGTGGTCTGTGCTGTGAAATAATGAAAGCGGACGGAACAATGATGAGAAAAGAAGACCTCATAGAAATGTCCGAAAAATTCAATCTCAAATTCATAACAATTAAGGCAATTCAGGAATACAGAAAGAGACATGACAACCTGGTTGAGTGCGTGGCAGTTACAAGAATGCCGACAAAGTATGGGGAATTCATGGCACACTGTTATGTTAATAAGTTAAATGGCGAGCATCATGTTGCATTGGTAAAGGGAGACATTGGTGATGGCAGCAATCTTTTGTGCAGGGTACATTCAGAGTGCCTGACTGGAGACGCATTTGGCTCAATGAAATGTGACTGCGGTCAGCAGCTAGCGTCAGCGATGACACAGATTAACAATGAAGGCAGGGGAGTACTTCTTTATATGAGACAGGAGGGCAGAGGAATCGGGCTTGTCAACAAGCTTAAGGCATATGCACTTCAGGATCAGGGAATGGATACACTTGAGGCTAATCTGGCACTTGGTCTGCCGGGAGACGCACGCGAGTACTACATAGGAGCACAGATATTGAAAGACTTAGGCGCTAAGAGCTTAAGGCTTCTTACTAACAATCCCGATAAGGTATACCAGCTTGCAGATTTTGGAATCGAAATCAGTGAGAGAGTGCCTATTGAGATAGATGCGACCAGCTTTGACAGGTTCTATCTTAAGACAAAGCAGACAAAGATGGGACACATTTTAAATGTAGTGTAAAAATATGGATTATTTATAAGGAGGAATTGATAATGAGAGTTTTAGAAGGTAAGTTAGTTGACAGTGGAATTAAGGTAGGTATTGTAGCGGCAAGGTTTAATGAATTTATTGTGTCTAAGCTTGTTGCGGGAGCTAAAGACGGGCTTGTAAGACATGATGTTTCAGAAGAAAATATTGATCTTGCATGGGTGCCGGGCGCATTTGAGATACCATTGATAGCTTCAAAGATGGCAAAAAGCGGCAAATATGATGCAGTTATATGTCTTGGTGCAGTTATAAGAGGTGCTACAAGCCACTACGATTATGTGTGCAGCGAGGTTTCCAAAGGCATTGCAAATGTTTCTTTAGCAAGTGATATTCCTGTTATGTTTGGAGTGCTTACTACAGATACAATCGAGCAGGCAATTGAGCGTGCCGGAACAAAGGCAGGCAATAAGGGATTTGAGTGCGCTGAAGGTGCTATTGAGATGGTTAATCTTATTAAAGAGATTGAAGGATAATATATAAAATTTTTAGTAATTGTAAAAGGTCAGATTCGTCAGTAACCATTGGGCTTGGCGGGTCTGACCCTTTGTATTATAAAATATGATATAAAATGGATATGCGAAGATGATGATATAAGGTATAATAGATTTGTGTCCTTTAATAATTGTTAAATGAGGATATATTACATATAAATTTATAGAATCGATGGGAGAGATAAGATGAAGTGGGGAATTTTGGCTACAAGTAATATTGCAAAAAAATTTGCATCAACCATAAATCAGATGAGTAAAGAAAATGAACAGTTAGTAGCAGTTGGTTCACGTAACATTGAAAGTGCAAAAGCCTTTGCTAATGAGCATGATATCCCAAGATATTATGATTCGTATGAAGCACTGGTTAAAGATCAGGATGTTGAGGCTGTTTATGTAGCAACACCAAATACTTTGCATTATGAGAATTGCAGGTTATGTCTTGAACATGGAAAGCATGTATTGTGCGAAAAGCCGTTTACGATAAATGATAAACAGGCACAGGAACTGTACAGACTGGCAAGGGATAGGCATCTTTTTATCATGGAGGGACTCTGGATATGGTTTCTTCCATTGTATGATCGTTTACGCAGTATCTTACAGCAAGGAGTAATTGGAGAAATAAAACATATTTCATGCCAGTATGGGTTTGTTGCAACAGGTGCCAGAAAAGAGCATAAATTTAACCCTGCACTTGGTGGAGGTGCTTTGTTGGATATAGGAATTTACAATCTGGGATTTCTGCGTATTGTTACAGGGGATGAGCCGCAGAATGTAGAAACTCAAAAAGTACATATTAATGAGTATGGAACAGATGATTACAGCTGTCTCAAACTGACATATAACGATGGATGTACTGCAGAATCAGTCCAGACAATAGGGCAGGAATTAAAACGTAATGCCAGAATTGAGGGAACAAAGGGAAGTATATTTTTACCGGATTTCCAACACGCCGAGACCATGATACTTGAGGTGGAAGGAAAAGAACCGGAAACAATCGAGTGTCCGGTTGATATAAATGGCTTTGAATATGAAATCAGAGAAGTAAGCAGATGCGTAAAACTTGGATATTGCAGCAGTGATGTATATACAGCTAAAGACAGTATTGCACTTACAAGGCTGATGTATGATATCCGTATGAGCTGGAGTTAAAAATAGGAGACAGATATATGTATATATAAGAGCAGGCTTTTCAGCCCCTTCTTTTTGCAACTGACCGACAGGCAATGCTGAGTGTGCTTGGCAGTTCCAGACATCCGTCAGGTCTGTAATCATTATCATACCAGCTATATCCCTCACCACTGCCACATCTGCCTTGTTTGCCATCGTGCGGAAAGTGATTATCACCATCGTACATAATTGTCCACATAATAAATATTAAAGTTGTTTTTTATTTTTCAATTCGTTACACCTGTTATGTCATTATATCTTATATTGGCTTATCCGCATACCTGTTTATGGTGCAAATGTCAATATAAAATTGTCGGTTTTTTATCATATAAGAATGTAGGAAAACCTACACGATTATATGATGTTTTATTTGCTATTGCTATCTGCTGCAATTACAGATTTAATCTGCTTCATAAGTGTATCATAGTTATCCTTATTGTCAATTCCTCCAAGCATTGGGTCACCTACAATATTACCATTTCTATCAACTAGTATAGTTGTGGGAAATGCCATAATATCAGAGGCATATTTA
>CDZH01074539.1_pt1 | contig 12456 bp, 7 predicted proteins | sample 557721 | NCBI WGS metagenome assembly CDZH01 (sample SAMEA3182062, study PRJEB8094) | gut metagenome | biome: human; feature: gut; material: Stool; isolation source: human stools | place: Canada | collected 2013-01-14
TAACTTCCAAGGTTTTAGGGAAAAAATACTTGAAGGGGGGGGGAGGAGAAAGAAAAAAATAGGCGACTCCCGGAATTGAGAGCCGCCTATTAATTTTAAGTTTATTTGATGAAGCAAATGCTTACTTCTTTGTCATCTCACACTTTGCTGTTCCTTCTGCCCAATTAACCACAAGCTTAATGTCGTAAGTACCAGCTGCTACAGCGATGTTTGGACCATTCTGTGTAGTGAGGTTATCTAATTCTCCACCCCAACTGAGATTCCAATCGTTTGTGTGACGGAACTTCATTTCGCCATCAGTCAATGTGACGTCCTTAAGTTCCCAGCAGCGCTCTTCCGGATTGTATGTCATATCCGTATCGCCATCCCAACCTTTAGGAGTTGCGTTGCCAATGATGCCAATAGTAAATGGAGTCAGTGTGTAAGTCTTCGCAGACAAGTCAACATCTACCTGATAGAAACCTGCTTCTTCTGTTATCACGATGTTTCCTGCATCAGGAGCTGTATCAAAGTCAGCACCATAGCTAGTGCCATCCCAGTTTGGCTGAGTACTGAACTTGAAGCCATTCTGGTTCAGGTACATATAACCTGTAAAGTGAACACCATCATCACTATTGAGGACGTCACTATGGTTCCAGCCATTAGCATCACCTGCCATATAGAGGATAGGCTTGCCTACAGAGTAAGACAGGTTGTTCATGTCGAGAGTTACAATCCATGTACCAGCACCTACGATAACCATGGTCTGTGGAGTACCCCAGCTGTCGCCAGTATAATAGATTGTACCAGAAGCATCTTCGCTACCGTCTTTCTCGCAACCCATGACACCTTTGTTGATAACCTTCCAGTTGCCGCTTTCATCCCACTTGCTGCCTTCGTAGAACTTGAAGTAGTTCTTGTCTTTCTCTGTGGTGACCTTGAGCTGGTAAACACCATCAGACACTTTGTTCATCCATACAGGTTCTTTTGGCTCCCATCCATTGCCATTAACTTCGCCAAGCATGTAGTAACCTTTCTCATCGATAGTAGGAGTTGGGGTTGGTGTGAGCTTACCTGTAGTTTGACCTACGGTATTGATGGCAACGGCATCACCTGATGCCAAGTTGGCAGAAACCTTTGACTCAACGTTGATGTCACGAGCAACGCTTTCGCGTGATCTGTTCTGGCTGCAGAGAATCTTCTCCAATTCTGTTGCGTCTACCTGAATGCTGTTACCGTTGATTTTGCCTTTAATGGCTTCGCCATTTACTTTCAAGTCTTTGAGTGTGAAACCTGTAACATCTGCATCTGATGAATTGACTGTGACGAGATTGATAATACCGTCATTGTCTGGCAAGCTACTTTCTGCTTCAGTACCTGCTGCGAAAGTAATTCCGTATTTGGCAGCTGAGGCCTCCTGTGGATTGGTCTGAGGATTAGCCCAATCGTCGTAGTCGCCGTTGCAGCTGGCAAGTGATACACTTGCCAAGACTGCTAAGCTATATAATAATGTTTTTTTCATTGTGCTTTGGTCTTAATTATTTAACTTCTGCTGAGTAATTATCAAAGTTGATATACAACTTCTGTCCAACTTGGGTAGTTACAGAGTAATCTGCGCCCTCAGTCTCAGCCCAGTTGTTTACGATATCATATCTACGCCAGAAGACGTTGCCCTTGTAAAGAGTGAACTCTGTGCGATACCAGTCGATTTTACCTACCTTGACAGATACACGAAGCTCTTTGCTGTCAGTAAATGCAGGAGATACCCATTCTCCCTTTTGATCGGCAGGAGCAGTAAGTGCTGTATTGTCAGCAAAACCCCATTCGGTTTGTCCTATACAAGCACCAATCAGACAGATCTGTGTTGGATATACTGTCAGTGTCCACTCGATGTTCTTCTTGTCTTCTGTAATCTTGCCTTTGAACAAGAGAGTGTACCAACCTGCGTTTGCTACCTTGATTCTATGCTCTTCTCCTTCTGAGATACCGGCGTTGGCCTCATCGTTGATTTCCTTGATACGGTTGTAACCGCGGTCGTCATTGTTCTCGGTACCCCACTTGAACTCACCACCTGCAGGCAAGTAGATGATACCATAGTAGTTACCTTCCATACCAAAGACCTTAGGAATTGGTTTCCAACTCTTCCATGGATCCTGAATAGAACTACCAATCAAGTAGAGGTTGTCAGTGAACTTAGCATCAGGAGCCTCATAAGTAGCCTTCACAGAACGCAAGGTGATGGTATTTGAGAATGTCTCGCCCAAACTTGTATCAGTAGCGTCTCCAATCACAGCACGCAAGCGAATGTAAATAGGCATTTCTGCAGGAACACTTGTATCTGGATTTGCAGCCTGGAAGAGAGCTACAATAGCGTTGTTTAATTCAGATGCATTAACTTGCATATCAGCAGTTCTATAGAATGTTGCTAACTCTGTGTGAGTAGCAGTAGGATCGCTGACGAATGCTGGATCGATAGATACCTGTACGTAATATCTCATAGAGTAAGGTACTCCACCATAGTTTGGCTGAGAACATGTCAATCTTAAACTTTTTGCACTGATGAGATCGTAAGTATTGTTTTCTGCTACGGCAGGAGTGTTCAATACAAATCCATCTGCAACATGACTCAAGTCCAATGTAGGGTTGCTGTCTCTGTCATCATCGCATGATGTAAAGAGCAAAGGGAGTACCAATGCTGGCAACAGCATGAATTTGAATATCTTTTTCATAATTCTTTCTTTTTTAATTTAATCTGTTAACCTAACAATTAGTATTTTGGGTTCTGTGTCATGTTAGGGTTATTCTTTGTCTCATTGCCTGGAATAGGGTAGATATCGAAATGTGATTCAATACCTGCACCATTAGGTACACCACCCTTGAAACTCCAGAGGTACTTAGAACCTGAGAACAAGCCAAAGCGAACCAAGTCTGAACGACGGCGGCCTTCCATAAAGAACTCGCGGCACCATTCATCGATAAGGGTCTGCTCATCTACTGATGAAGCTTTTATCTGACGATTGGCACGGTCCTGAACTAACTTGATGTCATCCAAACCTTCCTGACTGCCTTTGAGACGGAACTTTGCCTCTGCGCGGGTCAGATAGATTTCTGCCAGGCGGAACAATGGGATGTCGGTGTCTGAATAGTTCTGGTCATGCTGTGCTGTACCATCTGCGTGGAAATTGCTCCACTTTACGATAGCGGCACCATTCAGAGGGCCTGTGATAGCTTCACCTGGATTGAGTGTACGAACTTTTCCACTTTCGCAGCCACCTACACCCATGTATAACAAAGCTCGGTCGTCTTTTGCCTCTGCTATAACAGCGTCTGTGCCGTAGCCTTTCTCATTATCTTTTGCGATAATCTGATCCTTTGTTGCATTAGCTAAAACATCATCTGTCTTTGCCATAGGAATATTCCCTTCAGGGAAGAACTTCTTAACCAAGTCTTCGCGTGCAAAGATACATTTCCAAGGGTCAGCGGTACTTGCTGATGGCATGCCAGCTTTGGTGCAGGCTGCTACGAGATAAGTAGAACCGCCATACTGGCGAGTCTTCAAACCATCCTGACGAACAGCAAAGATGATTTCCTTCATAGCCTTTGGATTGCAATCATTGTCGCCCATGAACAACTGCTGGTAACCGCTGTAGCCATTCTTTTTTTCGCGAGAAAGGTCATATTTGCCGCTATTGATAATCTTGTCGCAATAATCGATAGCCTTCTGGTAGTCCTTAACCTGACCATCTGTATAAACAGCTGAGTTAAGTGCCAAACGAGCATGGAGGGCATAAGCTGCACCACGGTCGGCACGTCCGAAATTCTCACTGTTATTATAAGCACCCACCTCTGCCATCATAGGCTCGATGGTAGTCAATTCTTTGTCAAGCCACTCGTAGAGATCCTTGCCGCTTTTCTCAATAGGGAGATTGCTGTCGAAGGTTTCCTTGAAAGGAGCCTTGCGATACAGGTCGAGGAAATAATAGTAGTTCAGTGCACGGAGGAAGCGGACTTCTGCAATCTTATCTTCGCTCATCTTACCTGTCTGCTCGGAAATAAACTGGTTGTACAGGGTGATGTCGAAAATTAATCGCTGGTATGCCCAGTTTACTCGTGAATTACTCTTATCCCAGTTCATGTTGGTAATAGCGGCAATACCTTCATTGTCTTGCCATGCCCACAAAATTTCGTCTGTCATTAATTCTTCCAAGTTGAAGACGGTACGGATAAATCCGCTCTCACCCTCGTCTCCACTCAAGTCTGGTGAACCAGCAGCACCTTTCTGACCTGTAAGACCGAGGGTTGCATACTGTTTAGCCAAGAGGCCCTCCGCAGTATATGTTGGGGAAGACTGTGGATCAATGGACTTGATATTCAGTTCGTCTGCGCATGAGACAAAGCCCATGCACAACATACTTGCCATTGCAGCCGTTATAAATATTTTTTTCATAATTGTCTCCTTTTTTATTTTTAGATGTTAAGATTCAAACCAAGCTGGAAGCTTATTGGACGTGGGTAAGGATTACTGTCGATACCACTGCTTACCTCAGGGTCAATACCCTTATACTTGGAAATGATGAATGGGTTCTGAACTGTGAAGAAAATTCGACCACTGCAAATCTTCTCAGCACCAACCTTGATCAATGCAGGGAAGCTATATCCCAATGTCATGTTTGTACACTTCAAGTAAGAAGCATTGCGTACGAAGTAGTCACTGGTGTTGGTTGCTTTTGAGGTTTTACCCCAGAAACCAAGATCAACAGCTTCTGCTGTAGTATTTCTGAAGATGTTGTCTTTACTGAGGTCGGCTAAAACTGCCTTCTCGTTCAAGAAATCGTAGTAAACATAGTTGCCGATAGAGGCATGGAATGCTGCACTGAAGTCCCAGTTCTTATAGATGAACTTGGTGGTGAGACCCATGATTACGTCAGGAGCTGGGCTCTTGTAGCAATAGCGGTCGTCATCATCGATTGTACCATTTCCGTCGCGGTCAACATACAGACCCTCGATAGGTTTGCCGTTTTCATCATAAACCTGCTGGAAAACATAGAATGATTTGATAGGCTGACCTACCTTGTTTACCTGAATCTTGGTGTTGTTACCACGAGATACTTTATCTCCAGTCCATACCCAGTCTTGCAAACCTGCATCCAATTGTGTAATTTCGTTGTGGTTCCATCCTACGTTGTAGGTTACATCCCATATGAAGTCCTTTGTAACAATAGGCTTGACATCGAATGCCAATTCAACACCATAGTTTTCCAAAGAACCAATATTCTTCAGAAGCTGGTCGCCAAAGGTAGTACCACCGGCGACGGCAATTGTTGACAGAAGGTCGGTAGTCTTACGATAGTAACCATCCACATTCATACCGAAACGACCATTGAGAGCGGTGAAGTCTAAACCAGCATTGTAGGTTGTTGTCTTTTCCCAAGTCAATTCAGGATTGTATGCTGATGGACGCATGGTTATATAATATTTGTCACCAAATGGATACTGTGCATAAGTATCGCTGACTGTATATACAGGAGTATAGTAGAAGTCTGGAATACCATTCTGCTGACCAGTCATACCCCAACCCAAGCGGAGCTTCAACTCATCAAGCCATTTTGCGTCCTTCAAGAAAGGTTCGTTGTTAATCTTCCAAGCAAAGGCTGCAGCAGGGAAGTAACCCCACTTCTTGCCTTTTTTGAAACGAGAAGAACCATCGGCACGGAATGTTGCTGTAAGCAAATAGCGATCTAACAAGTTGTAATTAAAACGTCCGAAGTAAGACACCAATGAGTTATGAGCCTTCCACATGGTGTTCTTCTGATACGTTGGACTATATATATAGTTCATTTTACCATCTGCTTCAACGAACTGAGGATTGTTGTCTCTCAAGTACTCATCAATACCACTTCCGTAGTTATAGCCTGTTCTGTGGTAGTGGCTCTGCTCTGCACCTGCCATGATGTCGATATCATGAACACCGAACTTGTGGGCATATTCAGCAAAAGCTTTTCCTTCGATGCTATATTTGTATTGATGGTCAGTGCCATAATATCCAAAATAGTTGTTAGAGAAGGAATACTTGGAAATGTCTTCATTCTGCTTACCATCTGTATACTGGGCACCGATGGCAGCATGCAAATGCAAGTCTTCGAAGCCATGAATCTTGTAGTCTACCTCAAGGTTTCCTGAAATATCATTAGACTTTGCTATACACTTGTAGTTGTCGAGAACTGCAACTGGGTTCTGTGTAACTTGAGAGGCAGCCATCTTCTTCCAATCAGGATCGCTAATCTGGTCGCTCTTGTTCTGCAAGTACTGGAAATATCCACCAACGTATTTGTAGTCTTCACCATTTCCATATACAGGCTGTGTAGGATCCATTGACAATGCATTACCGATAGCATCACCAACTTTTGCATAGCGGTCCTTCTCGAACATATACTTCGCTGTGAAGTTGAAGTTCAAGTGTTTATCGAGGAAAGAAGGAGCAACATTGACAGATGTATTGAAACGCTTCATCCATGTTGTCTTGACAATACCATTGTTGTCTTCGAAACCTAAGCTGACGCGATAAGGCATATTCTTTAAACCGCCCTGAATGCTGACGTTGTGATTGGTAGAGATAGCTGTGCGGAAAATCTCATTCTGCCAGTCTGTATCGTTACTGCCTAATGTGCTTGTGTCGATACCAAGAGAGGTAAGAGCCTGCTTGTACTCGCTGGCATTCATCACATCATATTTCTTCTGGATGGTTGACAGTGTTACGTTGCCATTATAAGTAACAGAAGGCTTCTGACCAGAACGTCCCTTCTTGGTTGTAATGATGATGACACCATTAGAAGCACGGGAACCGTAAATTGCTGTAGCAGAAGCATCTTTCAATACAGTGAAACTCTCGATATCGTTAGGGTTAATCATGGCTAAGACGTTACTCATACCCTTGTTGGTATTGTTGTCAATAGCCAAACCATCGATTACGTAGAGAGGGTCATTAGAAGCACTCAGAGAAGCACCACCACGGATACGAATCTGTGCACCAGTACCTGGCTGACCGCCACCAGTCTGTACGTCAACACCGGCAATCTTACCTACCAACATATCAGAGGCACTGCTTGTGATACCCTTTGACATCTCATCTGGCTTGATAGCTGTAACAGAACCAGTCAAGTCGTTCTTCTTAGCGCGACCATAACCAATGACAACGACCTCGTTCAAAGACTTCTGGTTGTCAACCAAGGTAATCATCATGTTAGATGTTGCTTTGATTGTTTTTGGTGTCATTCCAAGATAGGTGAATGTAATCTTGGCACCTGGCGCTGCATCAACTGAGAAGTTACCATCCATGTCGGTAATACCTACTGCCTTACCGTTAACTGTAATGGTAGCACCCATGATAGGCTCACCAGAAGCATCCTTCACATGTCCCTTAACTGCATTTGTCTGCGCAAAGGAACTCACCGTCAGAAGCAGACCGCTTGCTAGGGTCAACGCTCTGAGAGGCAATTTAATTTTTACCTGCTTCATCATTTGCTCGATTTTTAAGTTTGCAACTTGCCCTCTCCTTCAAGTTTCTGAAAGCATCATGTACCTAAAAGCGTACCTAAAGAGGCTTGATTTGGTCCAAAAGGTTCACCGCCTCAACCTTCTTTTTGTTCACTATCTCGGCATATACTTGCGTGGTTATGATGTTTTGATGTCCCAACAGTTTGCTGGTGGTATAGAGGTCCACTCCCATCGTGAGCAAGGTGGTGGCAAAGGTATGACGACTCATGTGAAAAGTAACTGGCTTGTCAATGCCTGCCTCCCTAGCCCATTGCTTCAATCGATAGTTGACCGAGAAGAACGATGGCAGCTCAAATACCTTGTTATCAGCCCTTGCCTGTCCTCTTGCTGGCATCCACGACAAAGCATTCTCCGATAAGGGTACCGTTACCACATGACGGGTCTTCACCATCAACTTGCTAATATAGTATCCCTCCGTACCTTTTCCGATATCTGCCCATCGCAATGTCCTGACATCACTGATGCGCAAACCACAGAAACAAGCGAAGAGGAAAGCTTGCTTCACGGTTTCATCCTTGCAAGGAGTAGCCATCAACAATCTGATTTCCTCGATGCTGAGATAGCAGCGTCGGCTCTCTCCCTGACCAATCAGCTTTTTCTCTTCTTTCTTCAGTAGTTTGGTGGGATTCTCTGGTATGATACCTTCTCTCACCGCCTCATTCAATGCAGTAACAAACGTATTGTAATAGAGGCGTGCCGTACCCTTCGCCAAGTTTTTCTCATGATGTTCGCCCCGCTTGGGTACATCCGTACCAATGGTCTTGGCATGAGCCAGATACTGTACCAAGCCTTCGCAATACACCTTGTCCAGTTGTGCCATGCGAATATTCTCACCTTTGTATCTTATCAAATGCAAGAGGGCATGCTGGATGTTGGCAGCATGACTGCCGCTCTGTCCCTGTTGTCTTTTTTGATCAGCATATAGCAGCATCCAGTCTTTTAAGAGCATATCCTTAGTCACCATCTCTCGCTGATAGTTACCGTGGCTCATACTCCACTCCTTGATTCGCTCACATCGGATGAGCATAGCGGTGCGCAAAGTAGCTTCATTCTTTGCCTTAGCCTCCTTGTCGCTTCCTCTTTTGTCATCTACCAGCACCAATCCCTTCAACCGCTCGTAGGTATAGCCTCTACCCTTGCTTCCAGCTTGGTAAGTACGCAGATAGATTGCCTTGTTGCCACTCTTCAAAGGTTTCACCCAAATCTTGATGGGTTCCTTTGCTTTTGTTTTAGTTCTCTTTTTCGCCATAATCTTTACTGTTTCATCTGTGCAAAATTATAAGCAAAATATATCTTCATCAAGTCTTTCAAGTTAAAGTACCTAAAGACGTACCTAAAGAAACAACTTTATTAGTAAATGCAAACGTTTGCACAATTTATTTGCTTGATTTGCATCAATTTTTGAACAAGCTAATGAAATAAATCGTAACTTTGCCAACGTATAACAATACAACTTGCAATTAAACATAAGATAGTAATCAAAAAATACAATGATAATTATGAAGAAGATATACCTTACACTCATCGCCTTACTGACAAGCATCAATATGTTTGCACAAGGCTGGCCTGCTAACTACAGTGGTGTCATGCTGCAAGGATTCTCATGGGATGCTTACGACTACTCCCAATGGACTGTCCTGGAGAAGCAAGCCGATGATATGAAAGGATTCATCGACCTTGTATGGCTCCCACAAAGCGGTAAATGCATCGAAACCACAAAGGTGATGGGCTATAAGCCATATTATTATTTCAACCAGAATTCCTCATTCGGAACTGAGGCTGAACTCAGAAGTCTGATTGCCAAATTCAAAGCCAACGGCATAGGCGCAATAGCAGATGTTGTGGTCAACCACCGCAATACAGACGGCTGGTTCACCTTCCCTGCAGAGACATACAATGGAGTGACTTACCAGATGTTGTCTACCGATATCTGCAAGAATGATGATAGTGGAAGTACGGCAACACAGGCAAAAAAAGACGGGGTTAGCCTCAGCAATAACTATGATGAGGGAACCGACTTTGGAGGATGCCGTGATATTGACCATAAGAGCGAGAACGTACAGAAGATTATCAAGGCATATCTGAAATTTCTGAAGGAGGATATAGGATATACCGGTTTCCGCTACGACATGGTAAAGGGTTTCAGCGGTACCCACGTGGCTGACTACAATGATGCTACCGGTGTAGAATTCTCGGTAGGTGAATATTGGGATGGAAACCAATCTATCATCAACTGGATAAACAAGACTAACAAGAAGAGTGCAGCCTTCGACTTCCAGTTCCGTTATAATGTACGTGATGCAGTAGGCGTAAAAGACAATAAGATTGTTTCATCACCAAACTGGTCGAAGTTGAAGAGCGATATCAATCTGATGCATGACCCAACTTATCGTCAGTACGCCATCACATTCGTAGAGAATCACGACATGCAATACCGCTCTAAAGATGAGCCGCTGGATCCTCTTAAGCGAGATACGCTTGCTGCAAATGCCTATATGCTCGCCATGCCGGGAACTCCTTGCGTGTTCCAGCCACACTGGAGAGCCTACAAACAGGAAATCAAGAGCATGATTGAAGCCCGCAAACTTGCAGGCATCACCAACATGAGCAATTATACCAACAAGATGGCACAGACCGCATGCTTTGCCAATGAGACTACTGGCAACAAGGCGAAACTCATCGTGGTTGTAGGAAACAACACCAAGGCATATACTCCAGGCACTGATTATGCACAGATTCTCGAAGGATACCACTACCGTTATTATCTTTCTAAATCAGCAGAAACCGCATGGTGCAACATTCCATCAGGCGAATATGAGGCAGGATTCAAGGCTAAGCTTACGGCTGTCAGTCAGAACAGCAATGCCAAACTGGTATACACTACTGACGGCACAGACCCTACAGCCAAGAGCAAGCAGGTGGCTACAGGTAACACCATCAACATAGATGAGACCTGCACCTTGAAGGTTGGCTTGCTCAGCAACGGAACCGTAACAGGTATCCGTACCTACAATTATACCGTCAAGGCATTCGAGCCATATACCATCACGATATATGCCAATGCCGACCAGGTAACCAACTGGGGTTCAGTCATGTATTTCTACGCATGGAATACAAGCGGAGAGCTCACAGAAAAATGGCCAGGTACTGCTGTCACAGCAACCAAGACGCTGAACGGTAAGAAGTGGTACTATATGGACTTCAAGATCAAGAGCAAGGATGCTATCGTAAACATCATCTTCAATCAGGGAAATGGAACAGGCAAGAAGCAGACCGTAGACTTGAATGCCGGCAACAGCACCAAGTTCTACGAGATTACCCCTGCACAGAGTAATGGCAAATACACCTGCAAGGATGTTACCGCCACCTGGGCACCACCAACAGGCATCACAGGAACTCCAACCATAAGCAATACCACAACAGACAATGCATGGTATACACTTAGCGGTATGAAATTGGGTAAGAAGCCTGCAAAGAATGGTGTTTACATCCACCAGGGAAAGAAAGTGATTATCAGATAAGAATATAACAAATAAGTTCAAAGAATAGTTTAAGTTTTTCAGGTTTAGGCTTTTAGGTTTATTAAGGTTTATGTTTTTAGGTTTAGTTTTGTGTGAACAAAATTATTAGTTAGTTGTTTTAGGTTAGGAAAAAGAGGTATATCCAAGATTCATCTTCGGGATATACCTCTTTTCTTATTTTAATTATCTTTCTTATTCTACTTATCTTTCGCGCTGGTCAGCACCCCACATCAGTTTTTCTCTCAAGGTAGAGAAGTAACGCTGGTTGCGCTGCTTCACAATCTTGATAGCATGAGGAGCCTTGCGGATGATGAGGCGGGTTTCCTCCGTCATACGCTCACTACGTCCATCGATGGCTACCAGATAGTTGTGGCTGCGACTCTCGATATCGAGCGTGATGACTGCCGTATCGTTGATTACGATAGGCCGGATGTTCAGACTGTGAGGAGCCACCGGAGTAAGACAGATGCTGCCACTCTGCGGAATGATGATAGGACCGCCATTAGATAGATTGTATGCCGTAGAACCTGTTGGCGTGGTAACAATCAGACCATCCGCCTGATAAGTAACGAGAAATTCGCCATCAACCTGCGTACGGATGGAAATCATCGAAGCATCATCACGCTTCAGCACGGCGATATCGTTGAGGGCGAACGGATTGCCGGCAAGTATGCCACCTTCTGCCTCCACCTGAATCACCGCATGCTCCTCTATCAGACATTCACCGGCATAAAGACTGTCCAGCGCCGACTCTATCTCGCTTGGCAGCACATCGGCAAGGAAGCCCAACCGGCCCATATTCACACCGATAATAGGCGTACCCTTGGCTCCCACACGGCTCGCTGCCTTCAGGAAGGTACCATCACCACCCATAGAGATGACGTAATCCACATCGAAGTTGTAATCCTCGAACACCCCAGCCGCCTTCACATCGAGATGCTGGTCGCGGGTAAGAAACTCGTAATAAGCATTCTCCACATAAACTTCAGCCTCCTTCTTTTCGAGATAAAGAAGGATTTTCTCTATCGAAGCCGACTTCTTAGCCTGGTATTCATTACCAAATATTGCGAATTTTAAATGTTGCTGTGCCATTTATTTTGTTATTTCAATAATTATTCTTACTTTTGCAAAGGTAATCATATTATTTGAATAACAAGACAAAAAACAAATAAATTATGGCTAAGGTATATGAATTTCTTGCCAATGGCTTCGAGGAAATCGAAGGATTGGCTCCGGTTGACATCCTCCGTAGAGGTGGTGTAGACATCAAGACTGTAAGTGTAACGGGTACTGAATGGGTAGAAACATCGCATGGTGTTACCATCAAGGCTGACCTGAAATTTGAGGATATTGCCAGCTTTGAAGATGCTGACATGCTGATGATTCCGGGCGGAATGCCAGG
>CDZH01003924.1_pt1 | contig 12389 bp, 9 predicted proteins | sample 557721 | NCBI WGS metagenome assembly CDZH01 (sample SAMEA3182062, study PRJEB8094) | gut metagenome | biome: human; feature: gut; material: Stool; isolation source: human stools | place: Canada | collected 2013-01-14
AGTGCAAACGGCATTGAATTCACGATGTCTGAGATCGCGTCCAAGTATGACCTGAAGGACGACAAGGGCCGTATCGCCTACGCGGGGGAGATCGCTGAAACATTATGTAAACTAAATGATCCCGTGGAACGGGAGGTATATACCACCCGGGCCGCCGAGGCGGCGTCCCTGCCGGCGGAGGCCATGCGGATGGAGGTCCAGCGGGCCGCCAAGCGGGTGCAGGCCAAGGCACGGAAGGCGCAGGAGCGTCAGGAGATGAACCCGATATCGGCCCTGCAGCCCGCGGACCGCAGCATCCGTTATCAGAATGTACGCAGCGCGCTGGCGGAGGAGGGCGTTATCCGTCTGCTGATGCAGGACGAGAGCCTGTTCCCGCCGGAAATGCCGGTGCGGCCGGAGGAATTTTCCTCACCGCTGCTGGGGCGCATCTACGGTGAGCTGTGGCAGCGGCGGGGGCACGCGAGCATGGCGGCGCTGGCCGCGGTGCTGACGCCGGAGGAGATGAACCACCTGACGGCGCTGCTGCAAAAACCGGAATCCGCAGCCAACGCGCCGCAGGCGCTGGCGGATTACATACGCATCATTCGGGAAGAACACACCAAGCGCACCGGCGGCACGGATCCGCTGGCGGCGGCGATGGAGACGTATAAAGATAAAAAAGGTTACGGAGGAAAGCGAACATGACCGAAGAAAAGTACACCGCGGAGCAGTTGGAGCAGATGGCGGACCAGCTTTTGCAGGAGGCCGCGCCGGCGCAGGACAAGCCCGCCAAGGGCGGCCTGGACGAGAAGACCATCGCGTCCCTGCCGGCGGCCGCGCTGCTGAACGGCAACGAGAAGCTGCGCGACCTGTTTACCAAGGGTAAGAAGAAGGGCAAGCTGGATGCCGGTGAGTTGTCCGACGTGCTGGACGAGCTGGACCTGGAGAGCGAGCAGATGGACTCCATCTACGACTCTCTGGAGCAGTTGGGCATCGAGGTAGGCAGCGAGGATTTCCTGGCCGACCTGCCCGATGAGGATGGCGAGCCCGCTATGGATGAGATCGCCGAGATCGAGGAGGAGGAGCTGGTCGACCCCAACACGCTGGTGGACAGCTTCAACATTGACGATCCCGTGCGTATGTACCTGAAGGAGATCGGCAAGGTGCCCCTGCTGACAGCCGATCAGGAGGTGGAGCTGGCCACCGTTATGTCCGCCGGCCGCGAGGCCGAGGCGCGTGTGGCGCAGGCCGAGGCGGACGGCGAGACCATCCCTGAGGCGGAGATGGCCGAGCTGAAAAAGCAGATCAAGGCCGGCGAGAAGGCCAAGCAGCAGCTGGCCGAGGCCAATCTGCGTCTGGTGGTGTCCATCGCCAAGCGCTATGTGGGCCGCGGTATGCTGTTCCTGGACCTGATCCAGGAGGGCAATCTGGGCCTGATCAAGGCCGTGGAGAAGTTCGACTACACCAAGGGCTATAAGTTCTCCACCTATGCCACCTGGTGGATCCGTCAGGCCATCACCCGCGCCATCGCCGATCAGGCGCGTACCATCCGCATCCCCGTCCACATGGTGGAGACCATCAACAAGGTCATCCGTGTGTCCCGCCAGCTGCTGCAGGAGTTGGGCCACGACCCCAGTCCCGAGGAGATCAGCGCCGAGATGAATATGCCCGTGGACAAGGTCCGCGAGATATTGAAGATCGCCCAGGAGCCCGTGTCGTTGGAGACGCCCATCGGCGAGGAGGAGGACAGCCATCTGGGCGACTTCATCCCCGACGAGGCCGCGTCCGAGCCCAGCGAGGCCGCCAGCTTCACACTGCTGAAGGAGCAGCTGGTGGACGTGCTGGGTACCCTGACCCCCCGGGAGGAGAAGGTGCTGAAGCTGCGCTTCGGTATCGAGGACGGCCGTACCCGCACGCTGGAAGAGGTAGGCAAGGAGTTCAACGTCACCCGTGAGCGTATCCGCCAGATCGAGGCCAAGGCCCTGCGTAAGCTGCGGCATCCCTCCCGCAGCAAGAAGCTCAAGGACTTCCTGAACTGAGGCGGACCATGAAGCGGGCAGTTCTGGCGCTGCTGGCGGTGCTGCTGCTGGCGCCGTCCCTGGCCTGGGGCGACGACAGCCGGCACTATGAATTCCGCCTTGCCGCCAACGGAGAGGCGACGTACCATGCCGCCGCCGGCGATACCGTAACGGTATCGCTTACCCTGTGCCGGACCACCGGCACAGGGCCGATGTTCGCCATGCAGGACGAGATATGCTTCGATCCTGCCTTCTTCGCCTATCAGCCTGATGGTACCCTGCTCCGCGAGGGCGTCAAGACGACGCTGGTCACGCTGCGTGATGGCCGCCAGGCGCTCTACATGAATTACGTAGACTTTGGCGGCGGCGCGGACTGGGCGGATGAGACGGTCGTCGGCTCCTTTCAGCTGAAGGTCCTGGCCGACGGCGGTGCGTCCGCCATAACCGGCAGCCATTACCTGGTGTCCACCGAGGACGGCATGGGCCGCTATGCTGCCGCTGCCCGGGACGTCACGGTGGTGGTGTCAGAGCAGTGCCGCGTGACCTTCCAAAGTAACGGCGGCAGCGGCGTAGCGCCGGCGGAGGTGCTCCGTGGAACGCCCCTGGCACCGCCGCAGGCGCCCACCCGCTCGGGCTATCGCTTCACCGGCTGGTACAGTGACTACGACCTGACCCGCCCCTGGGATTTCAATGCGCCGGTCACGGCGGATATGACGCTGTATGCCGCCTGGCAGCCTCTGCCGGCCGCCGCGCCCTCCGCCGGTCCGTGGGCATGGCTTATTGTTGGTGCTTCCATTTCGGCACTGACCGTTTTAGCCCTCCGCCGACGCCGCCGCAGTTAGATCGCAAAAAGGCAAAACAAAACCGCCCGTCCGGGCGGTTTTATTTTGCCCTGTGCGGGTCAGGGCAGTTCACCGACAGCGCACCCCGGCGCGCTGCCTGCAAAACAGACGAAAAATTCGGCGTTTCAGGGGGAAGCCGTTGCAATACGGTATTAAGATGCTATAATAAGGCTGATATGATAGGAACGGAGGTCCAGCCATGATCGAGAAGGAAGCCTTTATCGCGGCACTGCTGCCGATCTGCGACACCGTATGTGAATATGACAGGGCCCGGGGAAAGCTGCGGGTCCGGAAAACCAGTCTGGCCAGTGGGCTGGAGGACAAATGGTACACCGTAGAGGAGCTGCGTGACATCTTTCGGGATAACGGCGGTGTGTCGGCGGAAAAAAGCGTGTGGATGCGCTATCTCAGCAGCGAAAACCTGCGGAGCTTTTTCTACGAAAAGGAGCGAAACGAGAGCTTTCGCCTGCGGTTCCGTCAGGGCGGTGTGGGCTGCCGGCAGTATGACGTCCGCATCGACCGGATCAGCGACTATGTGCTGGTCATCTCCGGGCGGGACACCCAGGAGCAGGAGATAGACGCGCTGACCGGCGCGCTGAGCCGCAACCATTACCAGCGGGATATGAGCAATGAGATATACCGCGGCGGTGTAGCGCTCATCGATATGGACGATCTGAAGCTGTATAACGACATAAATGGCCATCAGGTGGGCGACAACGCGCTGCGGGTGCTGGCGGATACCATCTATGAGGTAGTAGGCTGCAGCGGCTCGCTGGTGCGCTACGGCGGCGATGAGTTTTTGCTGCTGCTGCCGGGCGTGGAGCAGGCGGCCTTTGCCACCGTGCTGGGAGACATTCAGCGGCGGCTGCGGACAGTGAGCATACCGGGCTGCGAGGGCGGCCAGCATATCACCATCAGCGTGGGCTGCGTCATGGCGCAGCAGGAGACGATCGCCCAGGCGGTGCAGCGGGCGGACCGGCTGATGTACCGGGCCAAGCGAAGAAAGGACGCCGTGGTCACCGAGGATACCCCCGTGGAGGGGGAGGAGATCAAGCCGCATATTCTTGTGGTGGACGATGCGGCTATGAACCGCGCGATACTGCGGGAGATGCTGGCGGAGGATTTCAACGTGCTGGAGGCGAAGGACGGCCGGGAGTGCATGGCGCAGCTGGAGACCTACGGCGCGGATATCTCACTGGTGCTGCTGGACATGATCATGCCGGAAATGGACGGCCTGCAGGTGTTGGAGGAGATGAATAATCGGGGGTTTATCGAGGATATCCCGGTCATTATCATCACGGCGGACGGGTCAGAAGAAAAGGTGCGGCAGGCCTACGACATGGGCGTGGCGGACTACATAGAACGGCCCTTTGATATCCGTATCGTGCGGCAGCGGGTGATGAACACCGTGAAGCTGTATGCGCGGCAGCGGCGGCTGGCAGCGGTGATGATGCAGCAGCTGCGGCGGCAGGAGCATATGATGGGCATCGCGGCGGATATCCTGTCGCGGGTGATGGGCTACCGCAACGGCGAGGGCGCGGACCACGGGCGGCACGTGGAGCAGATCACGCAGCGGCTGCTGCAGAGAATGCTGGAACGCACGGATAAATACGGCCTGACCCTGCAGGACTGCCGGCGGGCCGCCGCCGCGGCTATGTTCCACGACATCGGAAAGATGGGCGTGCCGGATGCCCTGCTGCGAAAGACCGGCCCCCTGACGCCGGAGGAGTTTGACGAGATCAAGAAGCATACCCTGATCGGCGAGGAACTGATGCGGGGCATGAAGGAGATGGAAAGCGAGCCATTGGTGGAGGCTGCGGCGGAGATCTGCCGCTGGCATCACGAGCGGGTGGACGGCAGAGGCTATCCCGACGGGCTGAAGGGCGACGAGATACCGATGACCGTGCAGGCGGTGGGCCTGGCGGACGCCTATGACGCGCTGGTGAGCCAGCGGGTGTACAAGCCGGCGTATACCCATACGGAGGCGTTGGCTATGATACGGCGCGGCGAGTGCGGCGCGTTCGATCCGCTGCTGGTAGACTGTCTGGAGGACATACAGGGCGCACTGTGCCGTGAGGTATACGGCATGAGAGGTAAGGAATGAGCAGGACAAAAAGATTGCTGGCGGTGCTGCTGGCGCTGTGCGGCGCGTTGCTGTGCGGCTGCGGACAGCGGGAGACGGAAACGGAAGAACTGCCGGTGCTGGTCATTGGCAGCGACGACTATGAGCCGTATTTCTATCTGGATGAGAATGGCGCCTATGCGGGTATCGACGTGGAGATCGCCACCGCCGCCTGCGAGAGATTGGGCTGGACGGCGAGCTTCCAAAAAATCAACTGGCAGGAGAAGGACGCCCTACTGGAGCGAGGCGACGTGGACTGCCTCTGGGGCAGCTTCTCCATGAACGGCAGAGAGGACCGCTACCGCTGGGCAGGGCCGTATATGTACAGCCGTCAGGTGGTCATCGTGCAGGCGTCCAGCGATATTTACGGTCTTGGCGACCTGAACGGCAAGCGCATCGCCGTGCAGACCTCCTCCAAGCCGGAGGAGCTGTTTCTGAAGCATCAGGTGCCCGGCGTGGAGCAGGTGGACAGCGTGTACTGCTTCGCCGACACGGTGGACGTGTTCGCTGCGCTGGACAAAAGCTATGTGGACGCCTGCGCCGGACACGAGACGGCGTACCTCACCTTCATCGCCGGGCGCGCCGGGGAATACCGGGTGCTGGAGCCGGGGCTGCTGCGGGCAGGTCTGGGCGCGGCGTTCTATAAGGACGACGGCAGCGGCAGAGCGGAGGCTCTGAACGAAATGCTGCACGAGCTGGTGGCGGACGGCACCGTGGCCGCCATTCTGGAGAGCTACGGCGTGGACGCACAGGCGGCTTTAGCGGGGTTGATCCATGGGCAATAAGTTTTCCAACAAATATATCTGGGTGCTCATGCTGGTGCTGGGCGTCTTTGTGATGGCGGTCACGGCTCTCATCGGCGGCAACAGCAGCATCCGCAACGCCCAGCAGACCGCCCAGCGGACGCTGCAATATCTGCAAAACCAGTGCATCAGCTACCGCGACATCGTCGCCGCCGACCGGCTAAAGAGCCTCGTGCGGCTGACGGAGCAGGCGCAGGAGGTGGCGGAGCGCGAGGGTATGGTGGGGCAGAACCGCTCCAACGAGGAGCTGGCGCGGTACGCCCAGCATCAGCGCGTAACCTGCGTGCTGGTGCTGGACAAGGATCTGGAGATCGAGTTCAGCTCCGGTGCGGACATGGACTGGAGCGATTACTACACCAATGAGGCGATCCGCTCCATCATGGACTACCCGGAGAAGATCTTCGCCCGCCGCCTGACCCGTGACGGCGCGGTATACGACATAGCAGCCGTGGCGCGCGTCGAAAATCCCGGCGTCGTCTTCTGCGTCCGCCTCCAGTCGAACACGATCATCGCCTCCTACCGTGCGTCCATCGAGAGCCTGCTGGCGGGCTACGAGACGCTGCTCAATGACAAGGTCTACACCTACATCACCGACGGCGAGCGCGTGGTGGGCAGCAGCGCGGCGGAGCAGTGGAACCTGCCGGTGGACGAGGTGCCCCTCATCCGTGCGCTGGAGTCCTCCCCCTCCCCGGGCAGCAAGCTGACCCAGCTCCGCACGGACGGCACGTTCTTCGGTGCACGGGAGCGATACCAGCAGTACAGCCTGTATGTGTTCCTGCCGGCAGACTTTGTGTTCGCGCAGACAAAGAATATGCTGATCTCCGCCTTCGGCGTGTACGCGATGGCGGCGGTGGTGGCGGCACTGCTGTTGGTCAGGCTCGGCCAGGACCGCAAACGGCGGGAGCTGGCGTACCAGAAGCAGTTGGAAAAGGAAGTAGAGCGTGCCACAGCGGCGGACCAGGCCAAGACGCACTTCCTTCGCAGCATGAGCCACGACATACGCACACCCATCAACATCATCATGGGTATGCTGGAGATCATCGGGCGGAACCCGGAGGATGTGACGCTGGTGCAGTCCTGCCGGGAGAAGGCGCAGACCGCAGCGCGGTATCTGCTGGCATTGGTAAACGACGTACTGACACTGAATCGCCCGAAGCAGGAGGCGCTGGGAAAGACACCCTATTGTTTGACAAGCGAGCTGCACGAGATGCTGGATATTTCGCGCGCCCAGGCGGAGAGCACAGGCGTTGCACTGATGGTGATGGACCTGACGCTGGAGCATGAACGATTCACAGGCGACCCGCTGTATCTGCGGCAGATCTGCCAGAACATCATCGGCAACGCCATCAAATACAATCACCCCGGCGGATGGGTGCGCTGTAGCTTCCGCGAGTCCCGTTATGCGGACGGCGTGTGCCGGCTGGAATTTATATGCGAGGATAACGGCGCAGGCATGAGCGAGACGTTCCAGCGCCATATGTTCGAGGCGTTTGCCCAGGAAAACAGCGATAGGGGCAGCCTTTCCGGCGGCGTGGGCCTGGGTTTGGCCGTGGTGAAAAAGCTGGTGGACGAAAGAGGCGGTACCATTCAGGTGGACAGTGCACGCGGACAGGGAACGCGCTTCCGCGTGGTGCTGCCCATGATGCCCAGTGAGGCCGAACCGGAAGCCGCGCTTCCCGACGCGGCGGCCTCCATCGCCGGACGTCGCTTGCTGGTGGCGGAGGACAACGAACTGAACCGGGAGATCGCGGTGTACCTGCTGCAGGAGGCCGGCGCCATGGTGGACCAGGCCGCCGACGGCAAGGAGGCGGTGGAGATGTTTGCCGCGTCGGCGCCCGGTACCTACGACGCGGTGCTGATGGACGTGATGATGCCGGAGCTGGACGGCCTTTCCGCCACCCGCGCCATCCGCGGGATGGACAGGCCGGACGCGCAGCTGCCGATCATCGCCATGACTGCCAACCTGTTTGACGAGGACGTGGCGGCCTGCCTGGCAGCGGGCATGGACGCGCATATCCCCAAACCGTTGGAGGCTGGGCAGATGATAAGAACGATCGCCGAGTGGCTGGAGAGGAAGAAACAATGAATTTAGAGAAGCTTTATCAAGAGATGGGCGGCGACATGGCGGACGCCGTGCGCCGGCTGGGCAGTATAGCTGCGGTGGAGCGCTTTCTGCGGATGTTCGCCGGAGACGATACCTTCGCCATGCTGGAGGCGGCCATGAGTGCCGGAGACGCCCGGCGGGCGTTCCGGGCGGCGCACACGCTGAAGGGCTTGGCAGCCAACCTGGGGCTGGTGCAGCTGGGGCAGGCAGCCTCAGCCCTGACGGAGGCCCTGCGCGGCAGCGATATGCAAAGCGCGTCGGCGCTGTATCCGGAGACGGCCGCGGCATACCGTGAGGCGTGCGCGGCGATCGGAGATTTAGAGACGGACGCGTAGAAAACACGGATTTTTGCGAAAAAGGCTTGACGAAACGGAACGAAAGTGATATACTACAAATACAATAATGTTCTGTTGGCAAATCGGCTGAAAGGCCGAGACGCAAAGCTACGGTGTCTAAACGGCATTTGACCGCATGATCGACCGGCTGCAAGTGGGATGCGCTTCAAAGGTGCATACATTGCAGCCGGTTTTTTATTTGCCCTGCCCGGCAGGGCCCATATTGCAGTACGGGTCGCGGAGGTCTAACCCCTACCTCGGCGGCATCGAACCCCCCATCTGTCACATGGCAGATGGGGGGTTCGGCGTTGCGGAAGCGGTGCTCACGGCAAAAAAACACCCCCGGCACTGCCGGGGGTGTTCGCTTATGCCTTGCGGCCGTAGAGTGCGGTCATGCGGTCGATCCTGACAGAGAGCGCATCGCTCAGCTCGCCGGGCAGTAGCCGCCAGGTCCAGTTGCCGCCCTGGGTGCCGGGGATGTTCATGCGGTTTCCCTTGCCCAGGCCCAGATAGTCCTGCACCTGCGCCACGAACAGCTCCGCCACGCTGGACATACCGCCGCGGATAATACCCCAGTGGAAGCCCTCCTGCTCAGTCAGCGCCAGGTATTCCACCGCGTGGGCCACATCCTCCGGCGCGGCCTCCTGCCGCCACAGTGCCAGGGGGCTGTTGTCGTGGGTGCCGGTATAGCAGATGCAGTGCGGCGTATAGGCGTGGGGCAGATACCCGCTGGAATCCCGGGAGTCAAAGGCGAATTCCAGCACCTTCATACCGGGCCAGCCGGACTCGCGGAGCAGCTGCGCCACCTCCGGGGTGGGGTAGCCCAGATCCTCGGCGATGAACTCCAGCTGCGGGAACCAGCCGTTGAGCCGTTCGATCAGGTCCATGCCGGGACCGGCGATCCAGCGGCCGTTTTTGGCGGTGGGCTGACCGTAGGGCACGGCCCAGTAGTTGGCAAAGCCGCGGAAGTGGTCGATGCGGATCACATCATACAGCTTGCCGGCGCCGTCGATCCGGCGGATCCACCAGCCGAAGCCGTCGTCACGCATGGCGTCCCAGTCGTAGAGGGGGTTGCCCCACAGCTGGCCGTCGGCGGTAAAGTAATCCGGCGGGACGCCGGCCACAGCCTTGGGCACCAGATCGTCGTCCAGCTGGAAGAACTGCGGCTCAGCCCAGACGTCGGCGGAGTCCATGGCCACGTAGATGGGCAGATCGCCGATGATGCGGATGCCCTGCTGGTGGACGTAGTCGCGCAGAGCGGTCCACTGCCTGAAAAACAGAAATTGCAGATAGGTGAAGAACTGCACATCCTCCCGCAGAAGTGTGCGGTACTTGTCCAGCACGGCCTCGTTCTTACGCAGGCGAAGGTCGTCGTCGGGCCACTCCGTCCATGCCTTCATGCCGAAGTGCCGCTTGCAGGCCATGTACAGGGCGTAGTCCGGCAGCCACCGCGCATTGTCCTGCGCAAAGGCCGCTACGGCCTCCGCGTCCCGCTCCCAGCCCCGTTTGTAGGCCTTGTGCAGCAGGGTAAAGCGGCTCTCGTAGATCTTTCCGTAGTCCACATGGCGCGGGTCGCTGCCCCAGTCGGGGGCGGCGCACTCGGCGTCCGTCAGCAGCCCGTCGGCCGCCAGCATATCCGGGTCGATGTAGTAGGGGTTGCCGGCGTAGGCGGAAAAGCTCTGGTAGGGGGAGTCGCCATAGCTGGTGGGGCCCAGGGGGAGCATTTGCCAGTAGGACTGGCCGGCGTCTTTCAGGAAATCGGCGAAATCATAGGCCGCCTTGCCCAGGGTACCGATGCCATAGGGGGAGGGCAGGGAGGATACCGCCATTAAAATACCGCTGCTTCGTTTCATAACTCAACTTCTCTCTTGGATAGGATTTGACTTTCAGCCGGACGGTCCCGGCCAAAATATACGGGGGCGGGCGATCAGCCCGCCCCCGGCGTGTTGTAAGTTTAGCCCTTGACGGCGCCGGCCGCCACACCCTTGATGATGTGCTTCTGGCCGAGAACGTAGATGATGATGATGGGCAGGATGGTCAGGACGATGCAGGCCATCATGGGACCCATCTCCACGCGGCCGAAGCCGCCGCGGAAGTACTGGATCAGAATGGGAATGGTCATGTATTTTGTGCCGTCCAGCACCAGATACGGCAGCAGGTAGTCGTTCCACACCCACATGGTTTCCAGTATGCCGACGCTGACAAGTGTAGGCTTCAGCATGGGCATTACCACCAGAAAGAAGGTGCGGAGAGGGCCGCAGCCGTCGATCATGGCGGCCTCCTCGATCTCCAGAGGGATGGATTTCACGAAGCCGGTGAACATGAACACCGCCAGACCAGCGCCGAAGCCCAGATAGATGATGCAGATGTTGAAGGGGGTGTTCAGCTTCGTTTTATCCGCCAGATTTGCCAGGGTGAACATGAGCATCTGGAAGGGCACCACCATGGAGAACACGAACAGGAAGTAGCACAGCTTTGTAGCCCAAGTTTTTACACGCGTGATGAACCACGCGCACATGGAGCAGCAAACCAGGATCAGCACCACAGAGGTGACGGAGATAATAAAGCTGTTGAAGAAGGCGGCAAGAAAGCCCTTGGAATGGATTGCGTTGGCATAATTACCCAGCCCGGCAAAGCCGTCGGCGGGAGGCAGCTGAAAAGCGGTGTTGGTGGAAATGGCGGAGTCCTTTTTGAAGGAGTTGATGAGCACCACCACCACGGGGTAGACCCACGCAAGACTGAGGATCGTCAGGATCACCGTCCAGAGGGTGTTGATGGCGTGAGAGCGTTTTTTCATCACTGCTGTACCTCCTTAGAGCGGGTGAACTTCAGCTGCAGGCTGGAGATGGCGATGACCAGAATGCAGAACAGCACGGCCTTCGCCTGCCCGATTCCCTTCCACATGGGGCCGGAGCGGGCGTAGAACGTCTGGTAGATGTTCATTGCCAGCATTTCCGTAGAATGGGCGGGCTCACCGGCGGTAAGAGCAAGGTTCTGGTCGAACAGCTTAAAGGAGTTGGTCAGGGTCAGGAAAAGGCAGATCGTAATGCTGGGCATCAGATTGGGCAGCTTTACCCGCCAGAAGGCCTGCCACGGAGTGGCACCGTCGATATAGGCCGCCTCGATATAGTCATTGGGAATGGATTGCAGGCCGGCAATGTATATGATCATCATGTAGCCGATCTGCTGCCAGCACATCAGGATGATCAGACCCCAATAGCCGGAGGTGGAGTCCAGAGTCAGCAGCGGCTTGCCCATCAGACTCAGTATGCAGTTCAGAAGGATCTGCCAGATATAGCCCAGCACGATGCCGCCGATGAGGTTGGGCATGAAGAACACCGTGCGGAATGGGGTGGTGCCCTTGATGCCGCGTGTCAGCAGAAGGGCAATGCCCAGCGCGATAACGTTGATGAGCACGGTGGACACCACGGTGAAGGAAGCGGTAAAGCCGAAGGCGTGTGCGAATTGCTCGTCCTGAAACGCCTTGACATAGTTGCTCAGACCCACGAACGTGGTTTTGTTGATGGTGGTGAACTTGCACAGGGACAGATACAGACCCTGAATAAACGGGATCACAAAGCCGATGAGAAAGGCAGCCAGCGTAGGCAGCAGGAAAATGGGCCAGTATCTGCGGATGTTCTTTTGCATAAGCGTGTACCTCCATATCGGTTTTGTTGAATTATCCGGCTGCCTGCGCGTCCTGTAAGCCGGGGCGCACAGGCAGCCGCTGCGCAGGAGCGCAGGGGCTGTGCGGCGGTCGGGTGAGCCTGTTTCAGCCCACCCGACCGGAAAATCACGGTGTAAAAAGGGATCAGCCGTTCAGAGCGGCTTCCTTGGCCCAGCCGTCCACGAAGGCGGTCTTGACGGCCTCCCAGTCGCCGGTACCGGCGGCATAGGCGGTCAGAGCGGAGCCGACGTCGTTCTTCCACTGCTCAGAGGGCATGGTGGTGAAGTTCCAGGACACGGGGGTCTTGCCGGCAGCGGTCAGCTCCTTGTCCACCTTGACGAACAGGTTGGGGGACTCGGCGGCCTTCTTGAAGGGGATCACGAAGCCCATGTCATTGGCAAGAGCCTGCGTGCCCTTGTCAGAGGTGACGCACCAGTACATGAAGTCCAGCGTGGCCTGGATGTCCTCAGGAGCGGCGTCCTTGTTCACGCACCAGTAGTTCTCGGTGCCGGTGCACAG
>CDZH01073927.1_pt1 | contig 12292 bp, 7 predicted proteins | sample 557721 | NCBI WGS metagenome assembly CDZH01 (sample SAMEA3182062, study PRJEB8094) | gut metagenome | biome: human; feature: gut; material: Stool; isolation source: human stools | place: Canada | collected 2013-01-14
ATGAGCCGCATCAAGACGGACGAGCGCACCATGACGCAGCAGGAGGCGCTTGCGCTGCTCGCCGACGACATCCACACCGCGCTTGAGCAGGCGGGCTACAAGGGCAAGCTCTCCGTCAGCGTGGACGCGGACATCGCGCTTGCAGGCAGCGAAGAGAAGTCCGGCATCGTGATGAGCGAGCTCACGGAAAAGTTCGACCGCGTGTACGTCAAGGTCACGGCAGACCAGCTTGAGAGCGTCACCGAGGCGATGAAGGCCTACGACGTCGAGTTCGTCCCCATCGTGACGGAGGCGACGGACAGCGGCAGCTATCTGATCGAAAAGTGAAAAGAAAAAGCGGTCTGCTGAAATCTCAGCGGACCGCTTTTTGCGTAAAAAACAGCACGAAGCAGTGCCCGCTGCCTCATGCTGTTTTTCTTTATGAAAAGAGAGGTATCTCAGTTCATACTGCGGGAATTTTCGTAGCCGCCCTCGCGCGAAAGGCTCATCGCGCGGATGCGGTCATAAACATCGGCTTCGAGCTCGACCGTGCCGCGCGCAAGCTGTTCGCTGCGGCGCTGGGCGGAACGTTCGCCGGGGACGAAGACCTGTGCATTTCCTGCGGCGGGTGCGCTGGTGCGTACAGCCTCGGCCAGCGCCGATGTCTGCGCGATGAAATCGTCTGCGGAAGAAAACATTTCCGGCGACAGGGCGCAGAACAGGTAGCCGAGGTCGTATTCATCGCGGATCTCGCCGCCCATCTTTGCGCCGACGAACGCGCCGGTCAGAATTTCGAGCGCCATGCACAGTGCCGCGCCGCGCGCCCCGCCAAAGGGGAGCACGCCCTGCACGCGCTGTGGATCGGTGGTGAAAGCGCCGGCAGCATCGAGAAAAGTCCTCTCGGGGAGGGAACGCTCCTCGACAATGGCCTGCCGCAGCTCGCCCCACACGCCCTGCGCGGTGGCAAAGTCAAAGAGGAGGGGGGGCTTTTCGCCCTGCGGGAAGCCGAAGGAAAGCGGATTTGTGCCGAACATCGGCGCGCTGCCGCCAAACGGCACCACATGCGCGGGACCACCGTTGTTCGTGACGATGCCGATGCAGCCGCGCTCGGCGATCAGGCGGGAATAGGGGACAAGGCGGGCATAGCGGCTGACGTTGGTCAGCGCGACGAGGCCGACGCCATGCTCTTTAGCGAGTTCTGCGCTGAGCGCGGCAGCCTGCCGCGCGGCGATGTGGCCGAGCTCGCGGTGGCCGTCGATCTTGGCGTGGCCGCCGGTCCGGCTCACGATTTCGATGCTGCCCTCGCGGCCTGAAAGGCCGATGTCGATGGTCAGGAATTTGGAGACGCCGTGGGTCTTATGACCCTCGAGCTCGGCGTCCAGAAAATCATCGACGATGAAATCGGCGTCCTCGCTGCCGATGCCGCGCAGCGCGAGCGCGTCGAGCATCATGACGCGGAGCTCGTCGATGCGGATCTCTTTTTTCATAGGCCGCGCTCCTGCGCCAGCGCGATCAGACGGGCGAACACGTCCTGTGCAAGGCCACGGACGGCCTCACGCTTGTAGGGCATGGAGCCGCGCCCCGCGATGACGCGCTCGACCTCGGAAGAGAGCAGGTCACCGAGCGCGGCGCCGGTCTCCGCCGTGAGCGGCTTTCCCCCAAGGAACGCCGCGGCGTCTTCTGAAAGGTAGGCGTGCGGCGCGACCGCGCCGAGTGCAGCGCGCGCGCTCTGGATGCAGCCGTTTTCGACAACCGCGCTGACGGCGAGGTTGATCTTGGAGATCGTGACCTGGTGCCGTTCACCGATCTTGCCGAACGCGCTGATCTCATGTTCGGCGGGCAGGGGGAGGAGAAAGCGCAGAATGGCCTCGTCGCTCGCGAGCGCGGTCTTGCCCTTGCCGAGCACGAGCTCGCGTGCGGGGATGGTGCGCACCGCGCCGCGGCTGTTCATCACCTCGGCCGCGCCGCAGAGCGCGAGCAGGGGCGGGTAGACGTCGCCCGCGGGGGAAGAGGTGCCGATGCTGCCGCCGAGCGTGCCGCGGTTGCGGATCTGCGCGCAGCCGACCTGACTGCACGCCATGGCAAGCGCGGGAAAATACTGCCGCACGAGAGGGGACTGCGCGACCTGCGAATGCACGCACACCGCGCCGACGGCGAGAGAATCGCCGGCCAATTCAATTTGCTTGAGCTCCTGCATCTCCGTCAGGCTCAAAATAGTGTCCGCGTGCCAGACCTTTCCGTTGCGCTGGGCCAAAAAGTCCGTGCACCCGGCGACAATGGAGCCGCCGGAGAGGGACGCGAGGGCAGAGGCGAGCTCTTCACGATTTGTTGGCTGAAAGAAGTTCATTTGGCCGCCTCCTTCATGTCGCGCGCGGCCTGCCGGATGGCGCGCAGGATCTGCTCATAGCAGCTGCACCGGCAGATGTTGCCGGAGATCGCGGTGCGGATCTCATCTTCGGTAGGGTCGGGATTGTGGAGCAGCAGGCCCGCGGCGCTCATCACCATGCCGGGCGTGCAGTAGCCGCACTGAATGGCCATGTTGTTCACAAAGGCGGGGATGATGGGTGCGATGCGAGGGTCGGATTCGACACCCTCGGACGTGATGACGCGGTGTCCGTTCACCTGCGCGATCATCGTCATGCAGGCGTGGACGGCTTTATCATTGAGCAGCACCGTGCAGGTGCCGCACTCACCCTCGCCGCAGCCGCGCTTTGTGCCGGTCAGGTGCAGGTCTTCGCGCAGCACGTCGACAAGCAGGCGCTCCGGCTGGGCATTCACAACGGTTTCTTTCCCGTTTAAGTAAAAACGAATTTCCATCACAGCGACGCCTCCTTGCGTTTTTCCTGCACGGCGCGGATGATCTTCTCCGGCGTCAGCGGCAGGGTGGTCAGATCGGTTTGCAGTGCGTCATTGACGGCGGCAAGCAGCGCCGGCGCGACCGGCACAAAGCAGGATTCGCCGATGGACTTGGCACCGTAAGGCCCTTCGGGGCTGCCATTTTCGACAAGCACTGTCTCAATGTGCGGGAAGTCGTACGCGCGTGCCACGTGATAGCGCTGCAGGGTGGCGTTGAGCGGCTGGCCGGTCTTCGGGTCGATTTTGACCTGCTCGCAAAAGACAAGCCCCATGCCCTGCTGCAAGGCGCTGCCGACCTGCCCGCGGCAGAGTTCGGGATTGATGGCCTTTCCTACATCATGCGCGGCGGTGTAGGCTGTCAGGCGGCAGAGCCCAGTGAGCGTGTCGACCTCGACCTCGGCAAAGTGAGCAGCGGCAGGGCCGGGGTTGGACGAGGGCTGGTAAGTGTTGGAAACGAAAATTGCGCCGCTGCCGCCGTACTGGTCGGCGGCATAGCAGATAACATCACGGTAGGTTTTCCGGCGAGAGGGATCAGCGGTGACAAAGATCTCACCGTTTTGACAGGCGAGGTCTCCGGCACTGCATACCATGAGACGTGCGGCATTTTCCAGCAGCAGAGATTTGAGCTTCTGCGCCGTTTCCAACACGGCACGGCCGGTGACATAAATTGTGCGGCTGGTGTAGCAGCCATTATCGAGCGCATTGTATGCCGTGTCGCCCTCAGGGAAATCAATGCTGTCAGGGGGGATGGAGAGTTCTTCTGCGGCAATATTCTTCAGCGCGGCAACCGTGCCGCAGCCATGGTCGTGGATGTTGCAGTTGAAGCTCGCCGAGCCGTCCTCTTCAAACTTGGCCGTGACGGTGCACCAGTCAAGACGGCGAGGATAGTAGCCTGAGGTATGGGTGGACACGGCGAGGCCGACGCCCTTGAGATAGCGGCTGCTTCGATCCTGCGCCTGCGCGGCGGCGCGGCGCTCGAACCAGCGGAAACGTTTACTGCCAAGGCGCAGCACGTCCTCAAGGCGGACATCGCCGAGCGGGAAATTGCCAATTTTGCTGATTGCGTCGGGCGGCAGGATATTTTTGAGCCGCAACTCGAGCGGGTCACAGCGGAATTTCTGCGCGGCGGCGTTCATCATGTTTTCCATGATGAACGCGGTCTCGGGGCCGCCCCAACCACGGTAGCTGCCGGACATGGGCGTGTTCGTACAGGTGGAGGTCGCATGGTACGCTACATCCTCCACGCCGTAGACCCAGGAGAGCTTTTTGAACATGGATCCCATGTAATCCGGCGAAACACCCTGATAACCGCCCGCGTCGAGCTCAGCGGTCAGGTCGAGCGCTTTGAGAATATGGCCTTTGTCGAATTTGGCGCGAATTTCACTTTTGATGGGATGGCGCAGCACAGTGCAGAGGATGGTCTCGCGCCGGTCGAGCTGAAGCTTGACGGGGCGCCCCGTCATTTTTGCGCCGACGGCGGCCAGCGGTTCCAGGATCATCTCCTGCTTGCAGCCGAACGAGCCGCCCATCGGCGTTTTGATGGCGCGCACATGGCTCATCGGCATTCCAAGCAGTGCTGCAACACACGAGCGCACGCCAAATGTCGACTGTGTGGGAGACCAGACGGTCATGCGGTCGGTGCCGGGGTTATAGTCTGCCACGGCGCAGTGCGTTTCCATGGCGATATGCGAGACACGCTGCGTCTGTGAGCGGTGGATGAACTCTTCGCCCTGCACATCGGCATATCTGCCGCCGAAGCCGCATTCGGGCAGTGTGACCGTGTTGCCGTCCTCGTGCAGCTGCGGCGCACCCTCGCGCTTGGCGGCTTTCACGGTAAAGACAGCGGGGAGTTCCTCTATTTCGAGTTGGATCGCTTCCGCTGCTGCTGCGGCGATCTCCGGCGAATCGGCCAGCACGGCAGCCACGCGGTCGCCGACAAAACGGACGTGACGGCTGAAGAGCGTTTCCTGGTCCATGACATCCTCGCTGATGCGAACGCGACCGCGATTGTATTTAGTGTCCACCGTATTTTCAAACGACAATACCGCAGCAACGCCTGGCATCGCAAGTGCGGCGGAGGAGTCGATCGCTTTGACGATCCCGTGGGCAACGGGACTGAGCACGAGCTTCATGTGCAGCATGTTCGGCAGCTTCATGTCACCCGCGTAGCGCAGAAGGCCGCTGGCCTTGGCACGGGAATTGTTGACAGGCGTGCTCTTGCCGATGTATTGATAGTTCATAATGGATTCTCCCAGAATGTTTATCGGGACGAATGCAGCCGCAAAATGCGGCGGCAAAACCCTTTACTGATACCCTATAATGAACCACAACCGTCAAAGGAGCGTCAAGAAAAACGCATTTCGACAGGCTGTGTCAAAAAAATTTTAAGCGTCAAATCGATTTTACAAAAAATTTGACGTTTTTTTGATTTTTGATGCTTACAGTTGCGTTGTGTCAATGATACTGCTGCCGCGTTAAAGTTCCGCGAAAGGGATAAAAGGCGGCCGAGCGCTGGGAGGTGCGAGTCATAAGCCATGGAACCCTCACAACATTACCGCAAGAAAGCAAAGTCCCCATAACGAATACCATTACATTTTTTGGGAGGAATAGAAAATGAACTCTGCAACAGGAACAAAAAAGACCGTTGGCTTCGGAAAAGCGCTTGTCGTTTTTATCTGTGTGTTTGTGCTGATTCTCTGCGGCATCAACGTGCTCGGCACCTCGGCACACATCCCTCTGGTCATCGCCACGATCGTCGCCACTATCGCGGGCGTTTCGAGCGGCTTTACCTGGGATGAAATGGAAAAGGGCATGAGCGAGACCATTAAGGCCTCCGCCCCCGCTATCCTCATCATGCTCATCATCGGTATGGTCGTCGGCACCTGGATGCTCGGCGGCATCATCCCCACAATGATTTACTACGGCCTGACCTGGCTGTCCCCGAAAATCTTCCTCTTCGCCGCCTGTGCCCTGTGCGTTATGGTTTCGACCTTCACGGGTTCTTCCTGGACGACGATGGGCACCGTCGGTGTGGCGCTGGTCGGCGTCGGCACCGCGCTTCAGGTTCCCCTCGGCATGACAGTCGGCGCGATCATCTCCGGCGCTTACTTCGGCGATAAGATGAGCCCCCTGTCCGATACCACGAACCTCGCTCCCGCCATGGCCGGTACCACGGTGTTCACCCACGTCAAGCACATGGTCGTTACCGCAGGCCCGTCCATCATTATTTCCCTGATCATCTACGCCATCATGGGCTTCACAGTCGTCAAGGGTACGGCCAGCATGGAGACGATTGACCTCTACATGGGCACGCTCAAGGAGTTCTTCACCATCAGCCCTGTGATGCTCATTCCACCGCTGTGCGTTCTGCTCATGGTTATCTTCAAGGTGCCCGCCATCCCCGGCCTGATCGGCGTCTCCGCTCTCGGCGGCATCTTCGCGGCCATCTTCCAGAAGGCAAACCTCGCGACGATCCTCGCCTCCATGTACACCGGTGTGAGCATGGATACCGGCGTTGCCGAGATCAACCGTCTCGTTAACCGCGGCGGCCTCTCCAGCATGCTCGATACCGTTGCCCTGATCCTGATCGCCCTGGCGTTTGCCGGTGTGGTCGAGACCACCGGTGCTGTCCACGCCATCATCGAAAAGATCCTCAGCAAGGCCAAGAGCGACAAGGCCATGATGACCACCGCTATCTTTGCCACGCTCTTCACCAACTTCGCCACCGCCGCGCAGTATGTCGCGATCGTGCTTCCCGGCCGTATGTTCCGCGAGGCTTTCCGTGAGCGCGGTCTGCACCCCAAGAACCTGTCCCGTATCCTTGAGGACGTCGGCACGATCTGCGCGCCGTTCTGCCCCTGGAGTACTGACGGTGTTTATATCCTCGCAACGCTCGGCTGCGCCACCGCGGCCTATGCGCCCTACATGTTCTTCTCCATGCTCTGCCCCATTGTCTCGCTGATCTGCATCTGGACCGGCTGGACCATCACTCGCATCACCCCCGAGCAGGCCAAGGAAGACATCATCCCATAAGCTGTTAATTTGAGCAGGGGGAGCGCAAGTTCCCCCTGACTCCAACAAAGAATCGAGAAAAAGGAGAAAGCAAATGAACAAGGTTATTCTCAACGGCGTGGATCTTTCCATTGAAGACGTCGTCAACGTTGCCCGCAACGGTTATCAGGTTGAGATCGACAAGGACTGCATGGCACATATCGCCGAAGTCCGCAACTACATGGAGAGTGAATGGATGCGCGATGACGCGCCCGCCGTTTACGGCTTCAACACCGGCCTTGGCAAGCACAAGGATCACAAGGTCACGATCGAAGAGAGCGATCTGCATCAGTATCGCACCGTTTTGTCCCACTGCGGCGGCGTCGGTGATCCGGCTCCCGAGGAAGTGGTCCGCGCGGCCATGTGCGTCCGTCTGAACGCCTTCTGCCGCGGCGTTTCCGGCCTGCGTCCGGTCGTCGTTGAGCGCCTTGTCGAGCTGCTCAACAAGGGTGTGCATCCCGTCGTGCCCTGGCAGGGCAGCGTGGGCGCCTGTGGCGACCTTGCCCCCATGGCTCACATCGTCTCCGTTCTCATCGGCGTGCCCCAGGCCGAGGCCTTCTATCAGGGCGAGCGCATGCCTGCACAGGAAGCGCTGAAAAAGGCCGGCATTACCCCCGTCGAGTTCCAGCTCAAGGCCAAGGACTGCCTGGCGCTGCTCAACGGCACCACAATGTTCGCCGGTATGGCGTGCCTGAACGTGCACGACGCCGAGCGCCTGTACAAGCTCTCCGAGATCACGACCGCGCTGTCTCTTGAAGCCATCCGCGGCGAGACCCGCGCGTTTGACAAGCGCATCCAGGAGGCCCGCCCCTACGCCGGCCAGATCAAGGCCGCTGCCAACGTGATGAAGCTCGTCGAGGGTTCCACCCGCGTCACCGAGGACGCCCGCAAGGTCCACCTCGAGCACGACATCATGCATCCGCACTATCAGGAGCGCGTGCAGGATAACTACTGCTTCCGCTGCATGCCGCAGGTGCAGGGCGTCTGCCGCGAGAACCTTGACTATGTCAAGCACCTCGTCGAGGTCGAGATCAACGCCGCCACCGATAACCCGCTGATCTTCCCCAAGGGCGACGGTCACTACGAGTTCCTCTCCGGCGGCAACTTCCACGGCGAGCCCACCGGCTTCGCGATGGATATCCTGACGATGTCCCTCGTCGAGATCGGCAACGTCTCCGACCGCCGCTGCTTCACGATGTGCGATCCTACCATCAGCTACGGTCTGCCTCTGGCGCTCGCCGGCGAGCCCATCGGCCTGAACTACGGCTACAACATCATTTGCTGCTCCACCTCCGCCCTCGCGTCTGAGAACAAGACGCTGGCGTTCCCCTCCGTCTGCGACACTATCCCGACCAAGGCCAACCAGGAAGACCACGTCTCCATGGCGCCCTGGGCCGCCCGCAAGGCCAAGCTCGTCATTAAGAATCTTGAAAAGATCCTCGGCATCGAGCTGCTGCTGGCCTCCCGCGGCATCTGGATCACGCAGGACCAGCTCGGCGAGTTCAAGCTGGGCAAGGGCACGTCCATCGCCTATGAAAAGGTCAACGAGCTCATCAAGTTCCAGAATGAAGACATCTACATGGGCAACCAGTCCAAGGCTACGATCGGCCTCATTGAATCCGACGAGCTGCTGAACGCTGTGGAAGCAGCGGTCGGCGAGCTGTAAGCATCCCTCTTCTCCACACAACCCAAAGCGACCGGTGCGTTCCCGCGTACCGGTCGCTTTGGGGCATAATGCACAAAAGTTGAATGGATTCGACGCGAATTAAACGCTTGCTTCTGTCGAAAACGGCCATTATACTGTAATCAATACGTCGCTCTTTTTTGGAGAGGGCAGAGGCAAGCATCCAACTTTTGAAAAAGAAAGGAGAAAGTCTGATGCAAAAGATTACAGCCGAACTTCTTGGCTCAGGACGGATCCTGCTCGACGGGAAACAGGTCAACCTGCCGTTCAAGCAGGCCGAGGCACTGGTGTACTACCTTCTTGTCGAAAAGGAGACCTTTCGCCCCAAGCTCGTCGACATCATCTGGGGCGACAGTGCGGACGAGCACAAGGTGCAGTCCAACATGCGCAACGCCATCTATGTGATCCGGCGCGAGTTCGGCCGCGATTTTCTTGTCGGCGCGTCGAAAAATGTCATTCAGATTAACCCTGAGATCAGAATCGATCTGGACATCGACCGCTTTAACGACAAAAATTTGACGGATTTCAGTTTTTACGCGGGCGACTTTCTCGAAAACTTTTATCTCAAGGACAACGAATACTACAACGAATGGCTGCTCAACAACCGCCAGCACTATCGAGGGCTGCTGCAGGAGCGGCTCAAGGAGTCCATCGTCGCGGCGTTTCAGGACGAGCGCTACAAGGACTGCGAGCTGGAATGCCAGAAGCTCATGGCGCTCGACGAGTTTGATGAGTTTGGCTATGTCTATTTAATTGAAATTTACCGCGCACGAGGCGAGTATTCCTCGGCAGTGGCGCTGTACGACAGGCTGGAAAAGCTGCTTTCCGAAGAGCTGTTCCAGTCGCCGAGCGAAGAGATCACAGCTCTCGTGCAGAACATCCGGCAGGAGCGCAACAAGAGCGTGCTGCACGTGCTCTCGCAGAAGGAGAGCATCACCTCGCCGGAGAGCGAAAAGGACAGCGGCCCGTTCATGGGCCGCGAGGAGGAGCGCGGGAAGCTCGTAGACGACATCCTGCAATTTTCCGGGGGCCGCGGCGCGATCAGCCTTGCCGTGACCGGCGAGGCCGGCATCGGCAAGACGCAGCTCTTTCAAACGGTGCTCTCCTCACTGGGGAAAACGCAGGCGGCGATCTATCAGACCTGTTGCTACCGCGCCGAGGAGAACTACGTCTTAAAGCCCTGGCAGAACATCTTCGAGCAGCTGGGGCGCGACCTTAAAAATCGCGCGAGCGGCGCGGACGCGACGCTCTTCCGTGCGGCGGTTTCGCGCGCGTTCCCGTATCTCTGGCAGGTCGACCTGGAAAAAGCCATCGACCAGGACGACATCACGACCGAGAGCGGCAGCAGCAACCTGCGCGCGATCACCTACGCGCTGATGCGCCTGTCACACGCGCAGCGGATGATCTTCTACTTTGACGATCTCCAGTGGGCAGACAGTGTGTCGATCTCGCTGATCCGCGATATCCTGACCTCGGACAAAAACCACCGCATCCTGTTCCTTTTCGGCGTCCGCGACGAGCGGCACCAGTATGTGGGCAGCTTTTTGGAGGAGATGAAGGCTGCGCGCTTTCTGTCGGAGCTCCAGCTGCCGCGCTTTTCTGTGGACGAGACGGGGCAGCTTGCAGACCTTCTGCTGCCGGACCGCTTTTCCACGCCTGCGCTGCGCCAGCAGCTCTTCCGCGAGACTGAGGGCAACCCCTTTTTCATCATCGAAACGGTCAACAACCTCAAGTTCAACGGCTCGGTGGCCGACATCACGCCGAACATGCGCGACACGATCCGCATCCGCATCATGTCGCTGCCGTCGGAAGAGCGCAGCATTCTTGATCTGCTCTCGTTCTTCTTCGACGGCGCATCGTTCGACATGATGCGATCGCTCTCGGGAAAAGAGGAGTACGAGCTCATCACGATTTTGGAAAACCTCATCGACAAAAAGCTCATCCGCGAGGTCATCCGCGCCGAGAGCGTCGCCTTCCAGTTCAGCCACCAGAAAATTCTCGAGTATGTTTACGGCGAGCTTTCGCTCACCAAGCGGCGCATCCTGCACGAAAAGATCTCCTGCTGCCTCGAGCGCAGGCTCAGCGGCACGAGCGCGGACAACGCGCTTTATACCAAGCTCATGTACCACAGCAGGCGCGCGGGCAATGAGCGCAAATACCTCAAGTACTACGTCGAGTACGTTTACAACTATTTAAACCTGTCCCACGAATATTATCCGGTGCTCGGCGGGGAGACGCTGCCGACGGACGCAGAAAACGACCTTCGGCTTGATTCGTCGGACAGAGCTGGCATCCTTCGCATCCTCAAGGACATCCAAACGAAGGTGCAGGCCAATCAGGGCAAATTCGACGAGAGCGACAAGCACGGATTCCTGTCGGATTACTACCACATGATGGGCCGCTTCCACATCCGCAAGGTGGAGTATTCGCAGGGCGAGCCATACATCCGCACGCTCATCGAGCTCAACCGCGACTCGGACAGCGAGCAGTGCCGCAACAACATGATCAAGGCCTACCGCCAGCTCATCTGCATCTACATCGACCGCTACGAGACCAAACAGATGCACGAGGTCGTCGAAAAGGCGTTCGCCGTGCTTGGCGAGGACGGCAAAGCCGAAGAGCGCGCCATCTGGATGCGCCTGTCGGGTCTGTGCTCCATCATGTCGGGCCGCATCGAGGAGGGCTACGCCTCGCTCACGCAGGCGATCGAGATTTTCGAGCGCTCTGGGGAAAAGGACAAATACCTCTTCAACCTCGCGGCATCTTACGCATGGCTTGGCGAGGTGGAACGCAACCGCATGCACTATGGCGAGGCGATGCAGTACTACACGCGCGCCATCTCCATCTGCACGGAAAACTTTCTCACCGGCGGTATCGCGACGTTTTACACCTACGCCGGTCAGGCCGCGCTGGATGCGGGCGACCTTGAAAGCGCGGACGAATACCTCTCGCAGGCAGTCGACCAGTTCAACAAGGTGGAGCTGATGTGGGGGCGCGGTATCGCGTTCGCCTACTACGGCTACCTCTGCTTTGAGCAGGGAGAGTATCGCAAGGCGCTGAGCCTTTTCATCAAGGCGGACGATTATGCCCAGCGGCTCGGTAGCTGCTACGAAGTGGGCGTGCTGAACCGCATGTTTGCACAAATCAGCCTGCAAATGCAGGATTCACCGGACATTCAGGCTGTTTTTGGACGATATTTGAATAAAGACGTGTCTGTTTACTTACAGCAGTCGAAAATGCTGCTGCGCGACGCCTATTCTCCGGTCGACGAGCAGTATCTGTCGCAGCTCACGGAGCGGCTGAAACGGGAGAATAAGGCCAATACGGAACATACAGCAAATTCTGCACAGGAGATAGAACATCATGCTTGAAAACAACCACACGATTCACCTGACGCTCAACGGCGAGAGTTGCGCGTTCACGGTGGAGCCGCAGGAGACGCTTCTGCACGTGCTGCGCGAGCGCGCGCACCTGACGGGCGCGAAAAAGGGCTGTGACCTTGGCGAATGCGGCGCCTGCACGGTCATCATGGACGGGCGCGCGGTCAACTCGTGCTGTGTGTTCGCCATCGAGGCGGACGGCAGCACGGTCGAGACCATCGAGGGCATCGGCACCGCCGACGAGCCGCACCCGCTGCAGCAGACGTTTATCGACGCCGGCGCCATCCAGTGCGGCTACTGCACGCCCGGAATGATCATGGCGGCCAAGGCGCTGCTCGACCGC
>CDZH01002758.1_pt1 | contig 12267 bp, 10 predicted proteins | sample 557721 | NCBI WGS metagenome assembly CDZH01 (sample SAMEA3182062, study PRJEB8094) | gut metagenome | biome: human; feature: gut; material: Stool; isolation source: human stools | place: Canada | collected 2013-01-14
ATACATTACAGGTAGTGGCTGGGCAAGCTACAAGGAAAACGGAACAGTCTGTGGAATTAAGCTTCCAGAGGGACTTAAGGAATCAGAGAAGCTTCCTGAACCAATCTACACACCAAGTACTAAGGCTGAGATTGGCGACCATGATGAGAATATTTCATTTGAGAAGAGTATTGAAGTTCTTGAGAAGCAGTTCCCAGGTAAAGGTCTTGAGTATGCTACTAAGATTAAGGATGCAACTATCACTCTTTACAAGAAGTGTGCAGAGTATGCTTTAAGCAAGGGTATTATTATTGCAGATACTAAGTTTGAATTCGGTCTTGATGAGAATGGTGATGTAGTTATCGGTGATGAGATGCTTACACCAGACAGCTCAAGATTCTGGCCATTAGAAGGATACGAGGCAGGAAAGAGCCAGCCATCATATGACAAGCAGTTTGTAAGAGACTGGTTAAAGGCTAATCCAGACAGTGATTATTTACTTCCAGATGATGTAATCGAGAAGACAGTTGAGAAGTACAAGGAAGCATATAAGCTTCTTACAGGCAAGGATTTTTCCCGCAAATAATCACAGGCGATAAGGAATGGAGAATTATGAATCAGATTGATATTAATGACAGCCACTATGCTGAAGATGAACTTCATGAGGAATGCGGAGTTTTTGGTGTATATGATTTCGATGGCAATGATGTTTCATCTACAATATATTATGGCCTTTTTGCCCTTCAGCACAGAGGACAGGAAAGCTGCGGTATAGCAGTCAGTGATACAGAAGGACCTAAGGGAAAGGTTCTTTCATATAAGGATATGGGACTTGTTAATGAAGTCTTTAATCCTGAAAAGCTTGAAAAGCTTAATGGTAATATAGGTGTCGGACATGTAAGATATTCAACAGCCGGAAGCAGCAGCCGTGAGAATGCTCAGCCACTTGTTCTTAACTATGTTAAGGGAACTCTTGGTATGGCACATAACGGTAATCTTCTTAATGCGGTTGAACTGCGTGAAGAGCTTTCTTATACAGGAGCTATCTTCCAGACAACTATTGATTCAGAGGTTATTGCTTACTTAATCGCAAGAGAAAGACTTAATGTTCCTACTGTTGAGGGAGCTGTGTTAAATGCGATGAAGAAGATTAAGGGTGCTTATTCACTTATCGTAATGAGTCCTAGAAAGCTTATCGGAGCAAGAGACCCATTTGGTTTCAAGCCATTATGTATCGGTAAGAGAGATAATGCATACTTCTTATCATCAGAGACATGTGCACTCGATACTGTAGGTGCAGAGTTTGTAAGAGATGTTGAGCCTGGTGAAGTTGTTACTATTACTAAAGACGGAATCAAGTCTGATAAGTCACTCTGCCAGAAAAATACAGCAAGATGTATATTTGAATACATATATTTTGCAAGACCAGACAGCAAGATTGACGGAATGGGCGTATATGAGTCAAGAATTAATGCAGGTAGAATCTTAGCAAAGACTCATCCTGTAGAAGCTGATATTGTTGTAGGTGTTCCAGAATCTGGTAATCCGGCAGCACTTGGTTTCTCAATGGAATCAGGAATTCCTTATGGTAATGCATTTATCAAGAATAACTATGTTGGACGAACATTCATCAAGCCTAAGCAGGAACAGAGAGAATCAAGCGTTAAGGTTAAGCTGAATGTACTTAAGGAAGCAGTTGCAGGCAAGAGAGTTGTCATGATTGATGACTCGATTGTACGAGGAACAACAAGTGCAAGAATTGTTAATCTTCTTAAGGCAGCAGGTGCTAAGGAAGTTCATGTAAGAATAAGTTCGCCGGCGTTCCTTCACCCATGTTATTTTGGAACAGATATTCCTTCAGAAGACCAGCTTATCGCATCAGGCCATTCTGTAGATGAAATCTGTGAAATTATCGGAGCAGATTCATTAGGCTATCTTGAGGTTGACAAGTTAAGCGAGATGATATGTGGACAGACAGGTTACTGTGACGCATGTTTTACAGGCAATTATCCAATTGAACCGCCTAAGATTGATATCCGCGGTGAGATGGGCTGATAAAGCGATTGCAGCATGCTGCCTGGAGGACATCTCTGATGTGGCGGTTGGTTGAGGCTTGCTATAGCCGTGTCGCGGACAGTGGATGTGCCTTGAAAGCATAATATTGCTGAATATGAAGGCAATTTCTGGCTGAATACCTATAAGATTAACATATGTGCTGATTTGGTAGGTGTTTTTTAGCAGAATAATAGAATATATGACACAAGATGCCTACTAAAAGCATGGAATATGTTATTTAGTAGGCATTTTTAGTAAAAATGTAGTACTATTATAATAGTCACAAACGAAATTTACCTACTAAAATACTGAATATGCGATTATTTATAGGTATCATGACAACAAGCAAAGAAAATCAGGCTAAAGCAAACAGAAATTAACAGTTTCAAAGTGTATCATGACAATAATTACAAGAAAAGGGGAACAGGATGAGTTATTTTCCGTTTTTTAGAGAAATAGAAGGGGAGAAATGCCTTGTTATCGGTGGCGGTAAGGTGGCAGCAAGAAAGATAAGCAGGCTGAAGGGATTTGGCGTGAAGATTAAAGTTGTTGCACCGTCTATAGTTTCTGACATAGAGGCAGTGGCGCAGGCTTGCGATAATATAAGTGTTGAAAGAAGAATATTCACACCACAAGATATTGAAAATGTGGATTTTGTTATCGCGGCGGCTGGTGAAGAAGTGGATAAAGAAGCTACAAGATTGTGCAAAGAAAAGGCAATTCCTGTAAATGTTGTGGATAACCAGGAGTTATGTGATTTTATATTCCCTTCAATTGTGCAGAAGGGTGATATGGTTGCAGGCTTTGTTACAGGTGGGAAGAGTCCGCATGTTGCAGCTAAGTTAAGAAGAGATTTTGAAGCAAATGTATCTGATAATATAGAGAGCATATTAGATTATCTTTCAGAGGTCAGGACACTTGCCAAAGAAAAGATAGATGATGACAGAAAAAGAGCAGCATTTATAAGAGAAGTTTCTGAATTCTGCATGAAAGCAGACAGAGTGTGCAGCAACAAGGAAGAAAATGCATTTTTACAGAAATATCTTGATAACAGGAGTGAGACAGTGCTTCCGGGGGCAGCACTTGTTGGAGCAGGATGCGGCTCATATGAACTCATCACAATAAAAGGTCTTAATGAGATAAGACGGGCAGAGGTTATAGTGTATGATGATTTGATTGATGAGCATCTGCTGGAATTTGCACCGGAGAGCTGTGAGCTTATATACGCCGGAAAGAGGAGTGGCAGACATTCCAAGGCACAGGAGGAGATTAATGAGCTTCTTGTAGAAAAAGCTCTTGAAGGCAGATATGTTGTGAGACTAAAAGGTGGTGACCCTTATGTGTTCGGCAGGGGCGGAGAGGAAGCACTTGCACTTAAAGAACATGGAATACCAGTGCATGAAGTTCCGGGGGTTACATCAGGTATCGGTCTGTGTGGAATGGCAGGAATTCCGGTGACACACAGGGGTGCAAGCCGTGGATTTCATGTGATTACCGGACATACGGCAGATAATCTGTCACCAGAGGTTGAGGAAATCAGGTGGAAATCATATGCGAAGCTTGATGAAACATTTGTATTTCTTATGGGTTTAAAGAGTATAGACATGATTACGGAAAAGCTGATGAGATATGGAAAGTTGTCAGATACGCCGGTTGCGGTAATTCACGGTGAGAATACAGATGGTACATATGTAAAGCTTGTCGGAACACTTTCGGATATTGCAGCAAAGGTGAAAGAAGTAGACTTCCCATCACCAGCTATTATAGTTGTTGGCGAGGTTGCGTCACTGGAATTGACGGATTAGCAGAAACTTAAGATGCGCTGAAAAGCAGCGCAGGAATAGAGGTTAACATGGATAAAGACAGACTTGACAGACAGATAGAGTTTATAAGAGAGATTGATAAGGAAAAGAGCATTGGCAGACAGACGTATCTGGCGGATGCGTCAAGAAAGGAAGATGACGCTGAGCATGCATGGCATATGGCAATTATGACTGTGCTATTGTCTGAATATGCCAACGAAAAGATTGATGTGCTCCGCACAATGACAATGCTTCTTATACATGACCTTGTAGAGATAGATGCAGGCGATACATATGCTTACGATGAGAATGCTAAGAAGACACAGCGTGAAAGAGAGTTAAAATGTGCTGACAGAATATTCAGTATTCTTCCAGAAGACCAGGGGAAATATATGCGTGAATTGTGGGAGGAATTCGAGGCACAGGAAACACCAGAAGCAAAGTTTGCAAGAACTATGGATAACTTCCAGCCTGTAATTTTAAATGATGCTTCAAAAGGAAAAAGCTGGGCAGAAAAGGGTGTGCATCTTAGCCAGATATTAAAAAGAAATGCACGAACAGGAGAAGGCTCAGAAGAACTCTGGAAATATTCGTATGAAAAATTTATAATGCCTAATGTGAAAAAAGGGAATATTAAAGAGGATTAAAATAGTAGAAATTCGAGTTAAGGGGGTAAAATTTACAAAAAAGTAAAAAAATACCCCCTTAACTTAAAAAAACATTTCTTTTGCTATAATAAAAATATAAAACGGAAATTTTCCGAAAACAATATTTTATGATAATCCAGACGATAAGAGAACATATATTAAGAGTGTTATAGGAGAAATATTAGAAAAGGATATTAAGCACAGGGTAAAGATACGTAATGTTTCAGTTTTTGAAAAAGTGCAGACATATCTTATTAACAACTTTGGCTCAACAACTAGTTTGAAGAGTATCTTGAAAGAACTTCATAAATCTGGAATGGACATAAAGAGAGAAACTTTGAACCGTTATATTAATATATTAATGGATGCAAAAATAATATACGAATGTAAGAGGTTTGATTTAAAATCCATAAATGGTGAGCAGAAGTATTATTTATCAGATATGGGTTTCTATTTTGCAACAAATACTGATAACAGAATTAATTATGGACCAGCCCTTGAAAATGTTGTTTTTAACTATGCAAAATCAAAGGGGTATGATATCAGTATTGGAAGAATAGGAAAGTTAGAATGTGATTTTATTATGAGAGATAATATGAACAACTATGGTTATGTTCAGGTGACGATGACAACAATGTTAAACAGAGAAACAGAGGATCGAGAGTATGCTCCATTAGAGATGATTAAAGATAACTATCCTAAATATGTGCTTACAAGAAATGATATGATACAAAAAAGAAATGGAATCATTCATGAAAATATACCGCAGTTTATGGCATCTGGAAAGCTTTTCTAAGGATGCTCCAGCATAACCACAACGCGGAATTCCTGCTTTTCCTCCGAGTAAACATAATTGAGCAGACCATTATATTTATCTGCAATGCGCTTTACACTTTTAAGACCATAACCGTGAAAACCAGTGTCCTGTTTTCTGGAATGAAGTTTTCCGTCATGGCCTAAAGGAGATGATTTGCATGAGTTAGCAATACTTATAAGGTCAGCGTTGCCGCCTCTGATAAGAGAAACATTACAATCTATATATGGTTCATCACATGATAGGGATGCATCAATGGCGTTATCAAGAAGATTGCAGAATATGGAAGTGAAATCCTGTGCGGGAAGATATTCAAGGGTGTTGGCGCGTATGTCTGCCTCAAAGCTTATACCTGAATTACTACATTGTTCGGCATATCTTGAGATAATTACATTCAGTATATCAATTTTGCAATATCTTTTGGATTTTCTTAGTGCATCACTTCCCAGAATGTTATTGATATATCCGGTTATTTCGTCAATATGTTTTCCATCATTCAGCTGGCTGATAGTATTAAGGTGGTTCTTAATATCGTGAATAAGAATGTGCTGTTTCTCATTAACTTCCTGAACATAATTATAATAATGTTCAGTGTCAGTCTCTTTCTGTAATTCAATCTGCAATCTGGCATATTCAACATTTTTCTGGCTGATATCCTGCTGCAGATAGAAAGTCAGGATATTGATTGAGAGCAGCAGAACCAGACATATGAATACAATAACAGAGTCAGAGCCAGACAGTTTACCGTTGAGACATATATAGCCAAGAGAAACGGTAATGATAGAGGACATAACAGGTATCAGATACAGCATAAGGGTGCTTTTGCGTATAGAAGCATTATTGACTGTATTTTTAGAGAAAATTCTGGTTACTAACTGTGAAATACATAAATAGACAGATTTGCTTAATATAACAAATGTAAATGCCGAACTATGTATGTTTCCATCACGGAATGCATATATCGTTATGTCAGGAATAGCTGCGGCAATAAGTCCTTCTGATAATGCCATAAGAATTGTCAGGGCAAGGGCATGAAACAGTGCCCAAACCGGTTTTGAATCATAATTAAGCACGATGCAGCACAGATAGACAATGAATGAGCAAAATGCATTGAGTGCCGCATTAGTGAGAATTGCTACAGGTATAAGCAGACTGAACATGCCAATAGTGATTAAAAGAGATAAAAATGTGTTCTTTCGTGAAGTAAATATCCGGTTGCAGTATAGCCATAGAATAATGGCTTCTATAAGATATACAAATAAATAGTACAATATTAAATTCATAAATCCCCCTCTGATTAATAAACTAGCGCAATGTTGTAAGAAATGCTGAATAGGTATTAAAAAAATCATTATACTTGCGCAAGGCAATATCAGCGTAAAGATGATTTTCCATATATATTCTGCTGTTATTATAAGACATAATATAATTCATATTCACTATATAACATCGATGGCTCTGATAAAAGCTCCCAGACGGAAGCATTGATTTAATGCTGGCGAGAGTCTGGGTGGTTGTATATGTATCTGAAACCGTGTGGATAGTAAGATTGCGGCAGTGAGGATTAACCTCCACCATAATGATATCCTTTGCTGATAATACATATGTTTTGCCTTTACATTTTACAATAATCCTGCCGCCAATAGAATTGAATTCAGATATGGCGTCTTCAAGGTTACGCATAAAACGTTTACTTTCAACAGGCTTTGAAATATAACGGAATACATGAAAGCGCATGGCTTCGTCAAGATATTCCGGAAAGGAAGTTATAATAATTATTATTGCTGCCGGATAAGATTTAACAAGCGAATTACCAACGGCAATGCCATCTATGCCAGACATCTGGATATCTAAATATACAATATCGGGTTTGATATCTGAAGCCAGAATGTCTTCACCAGAGTGAAATATGTAAATATCAGGTCTTTTCAGTTTATGTTCAATATAATAACTTTCGCACAGAGTTTTAATCTGCTTGCATATCAAATTGTCATCATCACATATAAATATATTCATTATCCAATCTCCATAAAATAAAACTATTGTTATTATAACCGATGAGAATATTAAAATAAATGTTATTTTAAACACGAAAAGTGTCATTTCACGCAATTGGTATTGAATTAATAAAATAGATGTGGTATTAAAGGCTTATATAAAGCGTTGTACACATATGCAAACGCAACATTTACAGTTGATTCGAATGACGGTGGGTATAATAGGGTGTATGCTAATTATTTAGACTAAGATAAGGTTGAGAGAATGTAATCTCTAAACAGATTACATTCTCTTATTTGCAGAGGAAATATGAAATATATTAAATTAAGCTTTATTATTCTGATGATGTGTATGTTTACTGCATGTAGTAATGAACATTCAGAAAACACATCAACTGATACAGAGTATAACGGGGTTAATACATCAGAATATGAGTCAGATGGAATAAAATATGTAGTATGCCAAGGTAAAAAGTTAAAAATTACATACCCTGTAATTGATTATAATTATACGGATGAAGAATTAATAGGAACATATGATATTGGAATTCTGGGGGCAGGAAAATACCCAGAGGATGGAGATGAAACATATATTGTCTCAGCAGTTATAGAATGGCCTTCGATGTATGGGGATAGGGAGATTTCAAGTATTTCAGTTAATGTATATAACAGTCCATTTTGCATAGATAATTATAATATCGATGGGATGAAATATGCAAAATCAACTCTGGATATATTTTCGGCGCATAAAGATAATTTATCAGATGACAGGCAGGCAATAAAGCTGATTACATTTGCAGAGATTCCTACTACGAAAGATATTTGGAATGATTACATGCAAAGTGAATCTGAAGAAGTCAAGCGACTAGGTGATAATATAAATAATGTAGTGCTGAAGTTTCAGGTTAAAGACAATGATGGGAAAGAGACAATAGATTACTACAGGATGAAACCAGTATATGAATATAGTATTAGAAAAATAAACATATACAAAATAAAGGAGTGAATATGAAGAAAAGAGTATTAATTTCATTTACATTTGTTGTAGTAATTATTTTGATATTAGTATTTTATATTAAAATCCATAACAATAAAGAAGCAGATGTTAAGATAAATTATGATAATATAAAACATGCAGATATAGAAAATATAGCGCAGAATTATTGGAATTCGGATGGAATATATAATATTGCAGCAGCGGAAGACGGGTATTATTATGTTACAAATGAAGACTTTTTAGTGTATTTTGATATAAATACAGGAGATACAGTTCCTGTATGTGCAAAACCAGATTGTATGCATGATAATGATGAGTGTAATGCATGTTTAAATACATGTGTTATTTATAACATATATTATTATAATGAGTATATCTATTATATGCCAATTATAAATGGTATGGCAAATTTATGCAGAATGGATAAAAGCGGTTCCACAACAAAAATACTGGGAGAGTTATTTCCTAGTGATGGTTCGAGTTATATACATCTTGCTTTTTTAGGTGATTATGCGTATGCATATGATTCAGGCTCACATCTTGGTCTTGATACAGAATTTACAGAAAAAATAGTTGAAGTATCTTTGAAAAATGGAGAAAGAAATGAGATATATGATGTTACAGGTGTATCTCTTGCTATAAAAAATGTGAAAGGCTTTGGGGATGGACTGTATTTCAATGTCCAGCATAGTGAAAGGTCAGACGAGAATATTTCGATAAGCAGTTATGGCTTATATATGTATTCTCAAAGTGAAAAGAATGTTAGTCAGATTAGTACAGAAAACATTAATGATTATTATTTAAGTGATAATTATCTGTATTATTTTATTAACGGACAAGGATTATATAAATCGGACATAGAAAATCAAAAAACAGAATTAATATATAAGAGTAATAAAGCGGTGGATATGTGCAATATATCCTATGATGGCAGATATCTTTATATTAGCAATGGTAAATATTGTGATTATCTTAGAAAGGTTTTGGGAAACAAAGAAAAGAAGTATATAGTGATAGACACAGATGGAAAAGTGATAAATGAAATATCATGTGCAGATTCATTGGAAATGTTATTTGGAGATGATAGGTATTTGTTTTGCATGGGTATGGGAGAAGACCAGCTCATGTATATGGATAAGAGAGAAATTGAAAAAGCCGAAGAATGGAAAAATATTTTTAGTGAGCCAGTTCATTTACTAGGGAGGTGATATTAAATGAAGAGAAGAGGCATTAGGTATGTGATTCCAATTATATTTATTGCAGTATTGGTGGGAGCGATGGTGACATATGTTCTACTCCACAAGAATACAGAAGCAGAGAAGGGCTTAGATTATGCAAGTCTTATCGGGGTAACAGGAGACAGTGATTTTCAGAATTACTGGGATACAGATGGATGGTATGATCTGGCTGCAGTTGAAGATGGATATTATTACATGAATTTTGAACAGAAGTTGTTGTTTTTGAATCTGGAGACAAATGATGTTATACCTGTGTGTGCAAAACCTGAGTGTGATCATAAATCTTCAAGTTGTAATGCTTTTTTTGGAAATGGAGCGGCATTGAGGAGTATATATTATTATAGAGGATATATATATTATTTTGGACTTTCTAATGGCATGGCACAGTTATGCCGCATGGATAAGAGTGGCACAACAAGAGAAGTTATAGGTGAACTTATACCTAATGATGGGGTTGACTCGATTCGAGCTGTTTTTCAGGGGGAATACGCTTTTATATATGATGGGAGTGGCCTTGCTGATGAGCAAGAGACTACAAAGAGCATAATAGAAGTATCTCTGACATCAGGAGACAAGAAAATTGTATATGAAGTTACTGGAAAAGGGATATCAATAACTAATGTTAAATGTTTTGGTGATAAAATATTTTTTACTGTGAGGGAAGCCGATTCCATATCAGATAAAGCCATAAGTGTGCATAGCAGAGGTTTGTTTAGCTATTCGTGCAGCAATGATGAGATAGAAGAAGTGAGTGGACAGAATATTAATGATTATTATGTTGTGGATGGAACAATGTATTACTTTGTTACGGGAGAGGGGCTTTACAAGATAGATATTGGAAGTGATATATCACAAAAAATATGGGAGTCAACAGAACAATGTGATATGTGTAGTGTATCTTCAGATGGAGAATACATTTATCTTAATAATCATAAGTACTGTTATTATATGTGGGAATTATATGGCTTTTCAGAAAACAGATATATAGTTATTGATAAAGGTGGAAATGTTATTAATGAGATATTGTGTCCTGATGCATTGGCGTTATATTTTGGGGATGACAGGTATTTATTTTATAAAAGTATGAACGATGCAGAAGGTCTTATGTATATGAAAAAAGATGATATAGAGACTGGTGGAGATTGGAAGCAGGTGTTTGAATGACAAAGTATATAAGGCTGTTTAAGAAAGGAATGTATAGATTTTGTATGATGTTTCTTCTTATATTGATATCATCAGGATGCAATGTAAAGGAAATAGAAACACAGACACAAACAGAGACTAATAACCAATATGCAGTACAGGAACCAGAAATGACAGTTATAGATGGAATAAATTATATAACGGAGCAAGGCATTAAGTTAAAGGTGACATACCCAATAATATCTAAAGATATCGCCGATGGTAATTTGGTTGGAACATATATGGTAAATCCAGTAAAATTAGGCAATGGATTGGGAGAAAAGGATGAAATGGCGTATATTGTTGCCGGTATTATAGAGTGGCCATCATTATATAATGATGAAAATATAGAGAAATTAGAGTATACGGCATATAATGCATCCTGCATATTTGATTACAGTGATATGAGTGAGAATAAATATACAAAAAAACAGATGGATATAAAAGGCGAAACAAAAACAATATATGGAAATGATGAAAATAAGTTAAAGTTAATAATTATAAATGAACTCCCAACATCTGATAAAGCAGCTTATAGTTATATGCAGCCTGAGTATGTTGAGATAAAGAGTGTTATTGACGATATCAATAAAATGATTGTAGGAGTCCATGTTTATTATATGGATGGGAGCGAAGATTCTGATTATTATAGAGTAGAAAGTATATCTAAGAGTGATATAAGCAGGATACAAATATACAGGTTATGATTGGCATATAGGGGGAAATATGCAGGAATTAAAACGTATCATCAATTATAAACGGATTATATTGTTGTTAATTGCTGTAACAGTTAATGTTGTATTCTTTTTGTATGACAATAAGCCGGTAATGGATGAAGATATAATCAACAAAGAAAATGTTGCTCATGAGACATATATTAAGAATTATCACGAAGAAGTGAATGCAATAATTGATAATGCTGATAAACTTAAGAAATATAGTATTTTTAATAAAGCTGGAAGTTTTTCGTATGCGAATATATTGCAGACGGCAAGGGATTTTGAACGAGTAAAGAACGTTATTTTACCAGAGGATGAGTATAAAGGGGTGCAGGCATATACAACTTATTATTATCAATATTTCTTTACTATGCTTGTAATGATGTTTGTTATATACGATATGTTTGCACAGCGGGATAATGGCATGTGGAGCATAACATATAGCTGCGCTAATGGAAGAATCATGTATGCGATAAAGCAGACGGGAGTTATTGTTGTTACAGGAGCTTTTACACATACTCTGATATACTGGTCCACGTTTATTGCGGCAATGCTGCAAAGAGGAGGCGTCAGGGACTTAGTAAATCCAGTGCAGACAATTGAGACATTTGATAAATTTACATATCCGTGGAGCAAAATAAAGTATGTGACGGTGCTATATCTGATATCAATGGTGTGTATAGTTGCCCTATGCATTACTATATGGGGTGTTTTTGTTATGTTCCGTAATCGTGTCTATGCACTGGTTACAATGCTTATATTTGCGGCTGTGGAGCAGTTTATATATTCTCATATAGATATACATAGCGTGTGGAATGGTCTGCATTATATTAATAT
>CDZH01071752.1_pt1 | contig 12255 bp, 7 predicted proteins | sample 557721 | NCBI WGS metagenome assembly CDZH01 (sample SAMEA3182062, study PRJEB8094) | gut metagenome | biome: human; feature: gut; material: Stool; isolation source: human stools | place: Canada | collected 2013-01-14
GGATGCTCCAATCTAACTACTTTAGATTTATCTAGTTTCAATACAGGTAGTGTAACAAATATGGTATTTCTGTTTTATGGATGCTCCAATCTAACTACTTTAGATTTATCTAATTTCAATACAGATAGTGTAATAAATATGTTGGGAATGTTTAATGGTTGTAGTTCACTAACTAGCTTAGATTTAAGTTCATTTAATACATCGAGTGTTACTAATATGAAAGGAATGTTTAGTTATTGCAGTTCATTAACAAATTTGAATTTATCAAACTTTGATACATCAAATGTAATCAATATGGAAGAAATGTTTAGAAATTGCACTTCATTAGTAAGCCTAAACATATCTAGTTTTAATACTAGTAAAGTAACAAGTACTTGGTATATGTTTATGTATTGCTCTAAAATAACGATATTAGATTTATCAAGTTTTGATACTTCTAGTGTTACTTATATGGATGGAATGTTTTATTTAGCGAGTTCTTTAAAAACAATATATGCATCAGATTTATGGAATACTAGTAAAGTAACAGGTTCTACAAATATGTTTGGTAGTTGCTCTTCATTACAAGGTAAAATACCATTTGATAGTACTAAAACAGATGTAACTATGGCTAATTATACTACAGGATATCTAACATATAAGAGTAATAACTAAGTATATATTTATGGCTTATATATAATGGGTATGTAGATACATTGTTATTAGACTATAGGCTAATAACAACACTTTAATACCTTAGAATTAAAGCGAATATAATATATTATCTAAATATGTCGAATATCTTTACAAATAAATAAACTATTGCTATAATGTAAGTGTAAAATAAAGGAGAGCCTATGATTACACAAACTATAGATATATCTAATGTAAAAAAGATATTAAAATGTTGTCCACATTACGATGATATAATAAATTCAGAAGTCGACTATGAAGATGAATTATCATTTGATTTAATAGATTGGTATAAAGATTTAATATTCTCTTGTAATGCCGATAACGAAGAAGAAGTAAAAATAATTAGACTAATAGATAGAAGTCTCTATATGTATGTAAATAGTTATAAATATAAAATAGGCTTAAAAAAAATAATAGATATAAAAGATATAGATTTAAATAGTGATAAAAGTATTAAAAATCTAATTAAAAAGATTATTAATTATACCACTAAATATGAAAATAACGAAATATTAAATATAACTAGTGGAAGATGGCTATAAAATATTATAGCCATCTTAAATATTTAATAAACAAATTTCATAATAATATGATAAAATAATAAGTAGGTGGTAGTATGTATATAAATGTATTAACTCAAATAGGAGCTAAAGCAGTAGATCAAAATTATATCTATTCAGTACCAAAAGAATTAATAAGTAAAATAAAAGTAGGTATTAGAGTAAAAATAAGTTTTGGTAAAATGATTCTTGAAGGATTTGTTACTAAGATAAATCCAGATATAAATTATGATAAAACCAAAATAAAAGATATACTAGATATAGTAGATGATACTCCAGTATTAAATAAAGAAATGCTTCTTCTAGGTAAAGATATGAGTAATAAACTATTATGTTCATTAGTATCAGCCTATCAAGTAATGCTACCTAAAGCCCTAAAAGCTGAAATAAATACCAATATCAAAATAAAATATAATAAATATCTTAAAAGATTAAAAAGTATTGAAGAAATAGATGAATATATTAAAAATTGTAAATATGAAAGTCAAATAAATATATTATGTAAGTTAAAAGAAGGGGATATTCTAATAACTAAAATGACTAGTAGTATTAATACTATTATTAAATATGGTTTTGCTAAAATAGTCATGGAAGAAGAAAAAAGATATAATTATACAGGTTCACATAACTATAAGAAAGTAGAACTAACTGATAAACAAAAAGAAGTAGCTTCTAGAGTAATAAATTCATTCGGTACTTCAAAAACATTTCTTTTATATGGAGTTACCGGTTCTGGTAAAACTGAAGTATATATGAATATTATAGAGAAGACTATTAATAATGGAAAGACCGCTATTATGTTAGTACCAGAGATAAGTCTAACACCTCAAATAGTAGGTAAATTTATCTCTAGATTTGGTAATATAATATCTGTATTACATTCTAAATTATCTGATACTGAAAGATATGATGAATATAGAAAAATAACCGAAGGTAAATCTAAGATAGTAATAGGTACAAGAAGTGCTATCTTTGTACCATTTAATAATATTGGAGTAATAATAATCGATGAAGAACATACTTCTTCATATAAACAAGAAAATCATCCAAGGTATAATGCCAAAAATATAGCTATTTGGCGTAGTAACTATCATAAATGCCCAGTATTACTAGGTAGTGCTACTCCTAGTCTAGAATCAATGGCAAGAGCAGGTAATAAAGTATATGAACTTCTAACACTAACTACTAGAGTAGGATCTAGTACTCTTCCTAAAGTCCAAATAGTAGATATGAAAGAAGAAGTAAAAAAAGGCAATTTCATATTATCAAGTATTTTAAAAGAGAAGATAAAAGAAAAACTAACTAAAAATGAACAAGTAATATTACTTCTAAATAGAAGAGGATACTCTTCAGTAATAACCTGCAGGGACTGTGGTTATATTTTGAAATGCCCAAACTGTGATATTACATATACTTATCATAAAAGTAGTAACAATCTAAAATGTCATTACTGTGGTAAATCAGTACCATTAAATAACAAATGTCCTAAATGTGGTGGCGAAAATGTCAAAGACTATGGTCTTGGTACTGAAAAACTAGAAGAAGAATTACATAAATTATATGCTGCTAAAATAGTTAGAATGGATGTCGATACCACTAGTAAAAAAGGACAACATGAAAAAATAATTGAAGACTTTGGTAGTCATAAATATGATATCTTAATAGGTACCCAAATGATAGCCAAAGGCTTAGATTTTCCACTGGTAACTCTTGTGGGAGTAGTATCTGCTGACTCATCATTAATGGTACCAGACTTTAGAGCGGGAGAAAATACCTTCCAGTTACTTTCCCAAGTATCTGGTAGAGCGGGCCGTAGTACAAGTCCTGGTGAAGTAATAATCCAAACATATAATAAGGAACATTATAGTATCGAATTATCTTCAAGACATGACTATATAAGTTTTTATAAAGAAGAAATGCAAATGCGTAAAATGCTTAAGTATTCACCATATTATTATATGACTTTAATTAGTATTACCTCTAAAGATTATAATATAGGTTTTGAAGAAGCCGGTAAAATAGGTAATTATTTAAAAGGAAAATTAAATAATAATAGTATTATACTTGGTCCTACTACTGCGAGTATGTTTAAGATAAATAATATATATCATTATCAAATAATAATTAAATATCAAAAAGATGATAATTTATATGATACTTTAAGATTTATTGATAATATGTATAAAAATAATAATAAAGTTAAAATAGAATTTGATTTTGATCCAATTAGGATATAAAATGCTGATCCAATTAGGATATAAAATACTTGTTCTTTTTTTCTTTTTACTATATAATTAAATTATGGTAGGTGTTTAAGATGAATAGAAAAGGATTTACTTTAGTAGAGCTACTTGCTACAATATTAATAATAGGTTTAGTACTAGGATTAACAGCTTATGGTATTATTAGTTCAGTAAATAGTGCTAAAGATACTGGTACAGCACTATCACTTTCAGGTATTAAAGAGGCTGCGAGAATATATTCGGGAGAGTTTAGTGATGATAACTGGAAGATCTCTAATAGTTCAAGTGATATGTATTTTTGTACTACTACAGAAGAACTTATTAATAAAGGACTTCTTGATAAAAAAGCAAATAAAATAGAAGATGATAATATAAAATTAAATGATTATATTGTAGTAATAAAAGATAAAGTTACAAAAGTAGTAAAGAAAGAAGAAATATTTGCCGATACTGAAGAAATGAATAAAAAGTTAGAAAATGATAAGTCATTAAGTGATGCCTATGAATATTGTACAGGTAATAAAAAACCAGAAGAAATAGAAAAGAAACCTACTATTAAATCTAATGAATCTTATACAGATACGATAAATATTAATTTTACTGATGCAGTATTTAAAACAAAAGATGGACAATCTACGAAAATAAAAGAGACAAAATGCGGATATAGTGAAAGCAATAATGGTGTCCGCTCTGATAATGTTAAATGGGATACTGATGATAATAATATTAAGATTAATAATAATGAATGTGAGATTACATCATTAAAACAAGATAAGGATTATTATATTACAGTATGTATGACTTCAGTTAATGATTCAGTAGCCTGCTCTAACACAGAAAGTGTTAGAACTAAAAAGGTAATGTCTCCTAGTATGGAAGTAAATAATGGTAATAGTGTTAATATTACTTATGATGATAAAAATATAAAAGGAGATGTTTATTATTACTTTAAATCTACAATGGATGCTACTTCAGATAAAAATGTAGTTCTTTGTGATTTTTATGGTAAAATATTTGAATGTGAAAGTAGTAGTTCAAATAGAATTGCAAAAGCCACTTGGTATAGAACGACTGATAAAAAAATAATATTAACTTATAAAGATAGTGGTAATGTAACAGTAACTGCTGAAACAAGAGATAAGAGTAATAATTTTAATCAAAGTAATAAAGAATTTAGCCCTAAAAAGATTAAAATTACATTAAATGGAAATGGTGGTAGCGGGGGAACTTCTTCTTTCTGGTATTATTATGGTTTTAATAAATATTATAGTGATGAAGCATGTACTAAAGAAATAACAACTGTTAGTGTTTCTACTAGAACAGGATATAAGTTTAATTATTATTATGGTAATGGTACTAGTGGTGGAAGTAATGGACAAAGTTATATATCTAGTGATGGCATAATATCTTCTAAGTTGGCTATAGAAATTAATAAAGATGCAACTTTATATGCAAATTGGATAGCTAATAAAATAAATATATATTATCATATGAATGGTGGTACATTAAAGTCAAATAATAAATCATTTAGTACAAATGGACAATATGTAACATTAAATGGTAATACATTAATAGAATCATATAATTATGGTGATAAACTAGGTACTGATGGATTATATAATTATAATAATCCAGGATATATAAATATAGTAAGAGATGGTTATAAAGCAGCATCTGGATTAGAATGGTATAATCAAGATGGTAAAAAGTTTAGTCAAAGTACAATATATAATGTCAATGATTTATGTGATGCTTCAAAAGCAGATTGTGCTGCGACATTATATGTAAACTGGGTAAAAGAAGACTCTATAAATGGTTATAGATGTTCTAGTAGTGATTTTTATTACATTACAACTTGTGATACAAGTACTTGTAAGTTTACATCAAAAAATGGAAGTAGCGAAAGTGGTACTATTTCTAGAAACAGTTTAAGTGAATGTCTTACATCCAAATATATAACTGCTAATTCTGGATTAAATTGCCGATTAGGAGCAGGAGCTTCATATGGTAAAGTAACGGCTTATTCTTGTGGTACTCTTGTTGAAGTAATTAATAAACCAATCAATGGTTGGTGGTATAGTTTAAACTCTAATTGTTATATGTCTGGTGATTATTTATCTAATAGTAAACCATCCTGCTCAAGCGGTGGCAGTGGAGATGGGGGCTCTAGTGGTGGGCTTGATAATGGCTGCCCAACAAGTGCTCCTAAAAAATTTACTAAAGGGGATACTGTATATTGTTGTACACCTGGAGTAACTGATCCAACTAAATTAACTGGAGATCAAAAATGCCAAGCATATAAAGGTGGTGCTGATGATAGTGAAGGAATTTTGAAAGATTGCACTTGTAATAATGATAAAGACTGTGGAACAGCAGGAACAAAATACCGAGATCTTCGTTGTGATAAAAACCGAACTAGTGGTAGTACAACAGGAGGTAAATATATGTGTGCATGGGGAACACTAGGAAATAGTGATGTTTACCACTGCTGGTAAGGTAAGAGGTTGATAAAATGAAAAATAAAAAAAGAGAATCATTATTAATTATTATGATTATAGTTATATTACTAATTATCATTTGTATTAGTATAATGTATATTTATAAGAAAGGTAAAAATACTACTAATGAACTATACAGTACATGGATAATTTATAAACAAGAGATAGTTAAAGATAATAATATAACTTATACTGCTGATACAGATGCTGGGTATATTAATGTAAAAGATAATAAAAATATGTCTGTATGTGAATATGGTGAAGAGAAGATAAATTGTCAAGAAGTAACTTATGTTATAAATAAAGATAGTATTAATGTTATAAATAGTACAGGCTTTATAAGTGGTCAATATAAAATAATAATAGATAAAGATATGATGATATTAGAAAGACAAGAGAGTAATCAAAGTGTAATAATTAAAAATTATTTTAAAAAAGCACTTGGTTAAAAAATAGTATTATAAAAATAAAGAGTAATTAAGGAAAAGTAATTGCTCTTTTTTTCTTTTTACTATATAATTTAATTATGGTAGGTGATAGAGAATGAAAAAATTATCAAATAAAGGATTTACTTTGATAGAGTTACTAGCCACAATATTAATAATAGGTTTAGTATTAGGTCTAACAACTTATGGTATTATTAGTTCAGTAAAAAGTGCTAAAGTTGAAGGCTCAAAATTAACATTAGCTGGTATAAAAGAAGCTGCTAGAACATATTCAAATGAATACACAGATGATACTTGGAAGGCTTCTAATAAACTTAATAATATATATTTTTGTACTACAATACAAGAACTTATTAATAAAGGACTTTTAGATAAAAATGCTAAAAATGTTGAAGGTTATACAATAGGTTTAAATGATTATATAGCAGTAGTAAAAGATAAAACTACTAAAGTAATAAAAAAAGAATTTGTTTTAACTTTACAAGCCTCCAATGAAGATGAAGAAAAACACGAGGCACATCAATATTGTACTGGTAATATTAAACCAGAAGATATAAAGAAATTGCCTATCATTAACAAAAAAAATACATATACTGATACTATAATTGCAGAATTTACAGATGCCGAATTTAAAACTAAAGATGGTAATGTTAGTAATATTAAAAAGAGAGAATGTCTTTATGACGAAACTACCAGTGGTAATTTTACAAGCAAAGGTACAATCACTAATAAAGAGTGTAAGATTGAAGGATTAGTACAAAACAAAAACTATTATGTTAAAGTTTGTATGACATCAAAAAATGATTCACGTGCTTGTTCTACTCCAGAAATAGTTAAAACAAAAGAAGTAAAATCTCCAAGTATAAATATAAATACAAATGATAGTATTAAGATAACTTATGATGACACTAATATAATAGAAGCCAAAGGGGATCATTATTTTAAATCTGATGTTAATGCTACATCTAATAAAAATGTAAAGAAGTGTACATCAAATAATTGTGATAAAGAGACCAAGGAAATATCAATTAATTCTTGGTATAAAGTATCAGATAAAGAAGTAATACTTTCTTATACAAATAGTGGAGATATTACTATAAATGCAAAAACAATGGATAAGAGTGGTAATTATAAATCTACTGATAAAAACTATAGTTTATATAAGATTATATTTAGTAGAGGAACTGCTGATACAATTGGTGGACAGACTAACAACATTGAAAAACTATGTCTAGCTAATGTTAATGGTAAATGCAGTATAGCATCACCAAGCATAGAAAAAGTTAACCATAAAATAATTGGTTGGAATACAAATAGTAATGCCAAGACAAGTAGTTGGAACGTAAACGCTTCAAAAAATATAAATAAGAGTGAAACATATTTTCCAATAGTAAAATTAAAGACGTATACTATAAAATATAATGCTAATGGTGGAAGTGGAGTACCTAGTAATCAAGTAAAAGAACATAATAAAAACATAACTTTAAGTACTAGTAAACCTACTAGAACAGGATATACGTTTGTTAATTGGAATACTAGTAGTGCTGGTAATGGGACATCATATTCTACTGGTGCAACATATTCTGGTAATAGTGATATAACTATGTATGCTCAGTGGCGTAGAAATAGAGTAATAATAAACTTTAGTGTTAATGGTGGTACCTTGATATCTACGGCAGCATATTCAGTAGATGCAAATGGTATAGTTACTCAAAATGGTAGTAATTTATATTCTATGTATTATAATGATACTGTTATGTCCACTGGATTACCTAATTATAATAATTCAAGTTATTTAAATATTATGAGAAATGGTTATGAAGGTGTAAGTGGAGCAGAATGGAAATGTTTAAGTGGAAACTGTACTAAGCAAACATATAGTCAGGATACAAATACATATAAGGCTAGTGATTTCTGTGATGCTAGTAAAACTGATTGTGCAATGACACTTGGTGTTAACTGGGTAGAAGTAAGTACAAAAACAATGTATATAAATGCTAATATTGGTTTAAATTGTCGTAGTGATACAGGAATTAATTACCCTAAAGTTACAGCTTATGCCTGTGGTGTACCAGTTAAAGTAAGAACTCAGCTGGTTAATGATTGGTGGTATGAGGTTGATGATAAATGCTATATGGCAAAAGGTGGTACTGGTTCAGATGGTAATTGGAAAGATTACTTGGTTGATAGTAGAAGTAAATTAACTTGTCCAACTAGTTCCGGTGGTTCTAGCTCAGGCGGTGGTTCTAGTGAAGGAAAATTGTTAAATTGTACTTGTAATACAAATGACGATTGTGGTGTTGCAGGAGGCAAGTTAATTAGTTTATATTGTGATACAAATATGACGAGTGGAAAAACAGAAAAAGAAGGAAAATATATGTGTGCTTGGAAGAATGAATACAAACCAAATGTTACACATTGGTGTTGGACTCGATAAAAAGACAAATATTTAATTATAATAAAAAACTACTTAAAAAAAATTAATAGAAAGTAAGAAAACAAGTAAATATTAAAATACTTGTTTTTTTATACAAATTTTTCTTATTGTTTAAGCAAGCAAGAAATGCATTATATTTCAGTTATAAAATATCTTGCTCTTTTTTACCTTTTACTGTATAATTTAATTATGGTAGGTGATAAAGAATGAAGAAATTATCTAATAAGGGTTTTACTTTAATAGAGTTATTAGCCACAATATTAATAATAGGTTTAGTATTAGGTTTAACAACTTATGGTATTATTAGTTCAGTAGATAAGGCTAAAACTACTAGTACAACGATATCAGTAAGTGGTATAAAAGAGTCTGCACGAACATATTCGGGTGAATACACTGATGATACTTGGAAGGCTTCTAATAAACTTAATAATATATATTTTTGTACTACAATACAAGAACTTATTAATAAGGGTCTTTTAGATAAAAATGCTAAGAGTGTTGAAGGTAATAGCATAAATTTAAATGATTATATAGCAGTAGTAAAAGATAAAACTACTAAAGTAATAAAAAAAGAATTTGTTTTAACACCACAAATTAGTGAGAATGAAACGGATAAAATAGAGGCATTTAATTATTGTACTGGTGGTAAAAAACCAGAAAATATAAAGAAACTCCCTACTATTAAAGGGGAAGAAACATATACTGATACTATAATTGCAGAATTTACTGATGCCGAGTTTAAAACTAAAGATGGTACTAGTAGTAATATAACAGAAAGGAAATGCAGCTATGCTAAGAGTAGAATTGATGGCGGAAATGCAGAATTTATAGAAAATAACAATACTACAATTAATGGTAATAAATGTGAGATTACAGGACTAGAATCAAATACGGGATATGACATAAGAGTATGTATGACATCAAGTAATGATTCAGAGGCATGTACTACAAAAAATATTAAAACACTAGATATAAAAGAACCTACTATAAGCATAAATGGTAATGATAGTATTAAGATAACTTATGATGATACCAATATAATAAAAGCCAAAGGGGATCATTATTTTAAATCTGATATTAATGCTACATCTAATAAAAATGTAAAGAAGTGTAATTTAAGTACTATAACAAATAATTATGATTGTGATAAAGAGACCAAGGAAATATCAATTAATTCTTGGTATAAAGTATCAGATAAAGAAGTAATACTTTTTTATACAGAGAATGGGGATTTTGATGTTACTGCTGAAACAAGGGATAAAAGTAATAATTCTAAATCAAGTACAAAAAGTTTTAGTTCTTATATAACTATATTTAGTAAAGGAACTGCTGACACAATTGGTGGACAAACTACTGATATTAAAAAGTTATGTTTAGCAGATAGAAATAAAAGTTGTAGTATAACTTCTCCAAGTATAGAGAAGGCAGGATATAGTGTAGTTGGTTGGAATACTAATAGTAGTGCTACAACAAGTAGTTGGAATGTAAATATTTCAAAATCTATAAATAAGAGTGAAACATATTATCCAATAACTAAATTGTCAACATATACCATAACATATAATAATAATAATGGAAGTGGATGTACATCAAAGACTGTTAATTATAATTCACAAATTGGTACTTTATGTACTCCAAAAAGGAAAGGCTATACTTTTATTGGATGGTATAACTCTGATTACAAAGACAAACCTTTAAATTATTATGCTGATACAAATCCAGATTTATATAATGCTTTTAATTATGATGCAGATAAATTATATAACCATTATTTAACATATGGTGTAAATGAAGGCCGAAGAGTAGCACAATATTTATCATCTGATACATATAACTATACAAAAAATATAACAGTCTATGCTGGCTGGAAAGTAAATAAAATTAAAATTAAATATAATGTTAATGGTGGTCAATTAAATACTAATAATTCTGCTTATAGTACAAGTGGATCATATGTAACATTAAACGGAAGTACAATAATAGAAGCATATAATTATGGTGATATGTTGGGTTCAGATGGTTTATATAATTATAATAATCCTGCATATATAAATATTGTAAGAAGTGGCTATAAAGCAGTTAGTGGTAAAGAATGGTATAATGATGCAAAAAATACATTTAATCAAGCAACTAGATATGATGTAAATGATTTATGTGATGCATCTAATTCAGATTGTGAAGTAACATTATATGTTAATTGGATTAAGGAAGATTCTATTAATGATTATAGATGTGCTACTTCGGGAAGTGATTATTATTATATTACAACTTGTGATACTAATTCTTGTAATTATACAATAAAAAATGGTAGTAATACAAGTGGAACTGTTATTAGGAATAATCTAAGACATTGTAATAAAATTACCTTCTATGCTAATGGTGGTAGCTTTTCCAACGGAACAACATCTTTCTTCTTTATGGCAACTCCTGGTGTAAGGTATAGTTTCAATAGTAGTTATTATATTGAAGGTATTGGAATGCCAACTGTTTCAAAGAGTGGCTGCTCTTTAAGTGGATGGTATTATTATCCAGAAAGTAAAGTTATCTATTCTTGGTTTGATGTTAATAGTGATGAATATAATGTTGAATTAAAAGCAAATTGGTATTGTCCTAGTAGTGGAGGCGGTACTGGTGGTAATTTAGGTAATGGCTGTCCATCAAGTACTCCAAATAGACTTACTAAAGGCTCTACAGTATACTGTTGTTCATTAGGAGTAACTGATCCTGGCAATCCTGGAGCAGGGAAGAGTTGTATAGCAATATATGAAGGAAATGCAGGAACTGTACCAGCTTGTGGTTATTGCACTAGTTCTACTGAGTGCAGATCAATGAATTCATGTGGTGCTTCATGTGTAAATAATCAGTGTAGAGTTTATCTAACTAAACCGAATGGTTCCTGTCTTGGAGTATATGATTCTTGTAATTAGGAGGAAGTTATTATGCAAAGAAAAAGTTTAATAATTATATTATGTATATTAATATTTACCATAATTTCAGTTACTATTATTTATTTAGTAAATATTGATAGTATTAATAAAGATTTATATGGTACTTGGACGATTATAGAAAATAAAACTATAAATAATAAAGTAGAACATATTAATAATATTCCTTGGAAGTGTGTTATTGAATTACAAGAAAATAATAAGATTAATATATGTTATTATGATGACAATGATAAAATATGTGAAGAAGCAAATTATAAATATAAAAATAAAGCTTTGACAATAGAAGAAAATAATATGTACTTAAAAGGAGATTATAATATTACTTTAAAGGATAATACTTTAATTATGAAATATATATTTTCAGATAGTGAGCAAAGTATTATTACTTTAAAAAGAAACTAAAAATATGAATTTATTTCATATTTTTTTCTTATTACTAATATATTTA
>CDZH01045523.1_pt1 | contig 12227 bp, 10 predicted proteins | sample 557721 | NCBI WGS metagenome assembly CDZH01 (sample SAMEA3182062, study PRJEB8094) | gut metagenome | biome: human; feature: gut; material: Stool; isolation source: human stools | place: Canada | collected 2013-01-14
ACTGGTGGTTCTGCTATAGTAAACTCTACCCCTTTTGGTGTTGGTGGATTCTACCACAGTACTTGGGTAGATGCTATCTCTGGAAGTAATCCATTCAATCCAATACGATTGTATTGGCAGATGCACCCAGACCGAGACCAGGGTTGGTATGATGAAATGGCAACTGCTCTTGGTCCCAAACGAACTGCTCAAGAGATTGACGGTGACTTCTTGTCATCAGGTAATACAGTATTTGATCTGGCTGATATCAAGAGTATAGAAGAAATGCTCACTGAATATCCACCAATCAAAATGAGACTTGATGGTCAGTATAGAGAATTTAATGAACCAGATCCAAACACAGATTACTTCATTGGTGCAGACTGTGCTACTGGCCGTGGTACTGACTACTCTTCATTTACCTGTATGTCAAAAGAGGGAGAAGAAGCAGTAGTTTACAAGGGTAAGATTCCTCTTGATAAGTATGCTAAACTTCTTGGAGACACTGGGGAGAAATTTAACTATGCTAAAATAGCTCCTGAATCCAATGACATTGGTATAGCAGTTGTTATCAAACTTCAGGACGAGGGCTATCCAAATTTATACTACTCTACAAAACTTCTTAAGAAAAAGGGAAAGTCCAGACCAGAGGAAGAGAAGATACCAGGTTGGTTGACCACTCAAAAGAACCGTTCACTCATAGTTGAAGGTTTGGAAAAGGATATCCGAGAAGATGAAGTAATCATCAAAGATCCTTTCTTTGTACAAGAAGCTTATACTTTCATCTATGATGGTATGGGAAGACCAGTTGCTATGGGTAAACATAGGCAAAATAATTCTGCAGTAGATATAGATTTGGAAGGTCAGGCTTATGCAGATGATGATATCTTTGGAAAAGCTATATGCAACCATATTAGGAAGACTACTAATAGAAACACAGTAATCCTTCCATTGTAACATACAAAACCATTATATTATGTCAATCTTGGACCCAAGAACATGGTTCAGTAGGGGAAAACCCAAAGAATCATTGAAAGCTCCAGAGATAAGAGATGACTCACCGAAAGTGGGTGCAATATCTCCTGGAAGAGTATCAGAACCAGATACTCAAGGAAGTGGATTAGTTTTATCTTTACGGGATTTTACCAATCTGGTGGAATCCTCTTTTCGTAGAGATGTAATACCATTGATTAGGGATTTGTATAAAATTAATCCAGATGTTAGTATAGCTTTACAAGATATGTTTAAGCTAGCTAATACTGGTCATACTATCTCATTCCCTAAGAATACTCCAGAAGAAGCTACTAAAATGAGGGAACACTTAATGGTAGCTTCTAAATCATGGACAAAGTATACGGCTGGTATAGATGGGTTGGTAAACAAGTTTACTGTACAATGTCTTACCAGTGGAGCTATTTCTATAGAAGCAGTTCCAAATAATAACTTAAATGGTATCTCCACTGTATTATTTATCAACCCAGAACAGATATACTTCAGGAGATTAAATGATGGGGTATACCATCCTTATCAGAAGAATCCCAACCAAGTATTGAGTAAGAAACCAGAGTTCATAAAATTGAACAATGAGACTTACAAATATCTTGGTATGTATAATGATACTGATGAACCTTATGGGGTACCACCATTTATGGCCTCCCTTGATTCATTAAAGGGTCAACATGATATGAGGATAAACTTCAAACATATCATGGAACTGGTTGGTATGGTTGGCTTCTTAGAAGCCAAGATGGAGAAACCCACAATAAACCCCAGTGAGTCAAGGGATGCTTATGCTAGAAGGTTGGAACATATCCTCCGTAAGCTTAAGATGAACTTAAGAGAAGGACTCAAGGACAACATAGTGGTTGGTTTCAAGGATGATCATGAATTTAAATTAAACTCAACTACTAAAGAGATAGGTAATATAGAAAAACCGTGGGCAATGAATCAGCAATCCGTTGCAAATGGTTTAGGGGTCAATGGTTCTCTCATAGGAGTTCAAAATAACTTAACCGAAGGTGGAACTGGTATATTATTATCAAAAATGATATCCCAGTTAAGAAATATTCAAATGCTACTGAAATATGCCTTGGAATTTCTATATACTCTAGAATTACGTCTAGCGGGGTATAATAATAAGGGTGTAGTGGTTACTTTTGGAACTTCAACCATATCAGATGAACTTAAGGTTCAACAGGGGATTGAGTATAAGATTCGTAACCTTGTAAGCCTATATAATCAGGGTATCATTAGTCAAGAAGAATTTGCATGGTCAATGGGTTATGAAAAACCAGATCAAAAAGAACCAAGGCAAATGGAAGAACCAGAAGGGGTTTCCTCATCTCAAGATTCTGCCAAAAAACAAAAGAGAGAGGCTGATAAAGATACCTCAGATAGAAAAACTAGAGATAAGAATAAGACAGTTCCAAAGAGAGCAGATCAAGATTCTAGACCACGATAAATAATTTCAATATTATGCCAGATTTTGTAGATACTATGATTTTAAGTGGTGGCCACAGTGTAATGGCAAACCACTTACCAGTGAGTATCCCATTACAATCATTTTCAGAAAACTATTTTAAAGCTACTAAAGTAGATACTGAAAAGTATGGGTTATTTGGAGCTAATACTGATTATAATACTTATTATCCCAATGTAACTAAAGAGGATTTAAATCCCCAGGATAGTGAGTTTATAGAACCAGTATTCCGTTTGTTATCTAACTGTATAGTTGCTAAAGACTATAATCCAACCGCGTTTCCAGAAGAAGTATTAAAAGCTTCTATGAACTTGTTGGTTGGTCAAACGGTAAACTGTGATCATGAAACTGAGATAGGGAATGCCATAGGCTCCATTAAATCAGTTTCTTGGCAAGATTCTTATAAAGCTGACAATGGAGTAGTAATCCCAGGTGGTATCAATGGAGTTCTTAAGATTGATGCAAAAGCTAATCCAAGAATAGCTCGGGGTATATTGATGGATCCACCTTCTATCCATTCTAATTCAGTAACTGTTATGTTTGAGTGGGCTAAATCCCATAATATGTCAGATACTGAATTTAGGGAAAAATTTAATACCAGATTAGAAGATGGAAGTTTAGTACATAGGGTAGCTAAAAAGATTATAGCTTATAGAGAAACTTCTCTTGTATCTCATGGGGCTGATCCATTTGCTCAGATTATAGCTAATGGTAAAATAAATAACCCAGATTATGCTGGAGCAAGGTATTATTCGTATGCTGATGTTCAACCAATGGATCTTGATACCTTGAAAACTAAGATATCTTACTATGATTTCAAGGGTGCAAACCAAATTAGTACGATGTACAATACCAGCAAATTTAATAATGAGGGGAACCAAAACCCACCAAAAAATAATAATATGAACGAAGTTGAAAAATTCCTTGAGCAACTCTTCGGACAGGACATGCTCAGCTTAGCTGAAGGTTCTACTCCAACTGTTGAGCTTGCTCTTTCTCAGATTAAAGATATCATATCTGAGAATCAGAGTCTGTCTGAGGCAAAGACCAAGGCAGAGGGAGAAGTTACCTCTCTGAAAGAAGAGGTAGATTCTTTAAAAGAAACCATTAAGTCAAATGAAAAAATGGTAAGCTTAGGAGAAGCTCATCTTAAAGATGTGAGGGAAGCTACCATTGCTTCTTACAAAAAGACGGTAGATGAAGATAAAGCTGATGCTAATATCTTATCTTTGTTAGAAGCAGACACTACCAATGTAGAAACTTTACTTTCTTTAAAAGCTACCTATGATGCTCAGGTAGAGGAAAAATTCCCTCTCCATTGTGCAGATTGTGGTTCTAAGAATGTAAATCGTGCTTCTAGCATGGCTAACAATGATACTGAGGGTAAACAGCATACTGAGGATACTGCCTACAGTATAGTTGGAATTATGAAAAATATTGCTAAAACCAAATAATAAACATTTACTATGAAATTGAACAATCCACAGCTGATGGCTAAAGTAGGGGTACCTACTCCTCAGACGGTTATTTACAAGAGTGAATCTCATAAGCTCCATCAAGCTTTTGTATTCAAAGCCGGTGACACCATTATCCAGGGTCAGCCGGTAATGTTAAATGCAGGTGGTACTATCAGTCCTTATGTTGGTGCTGCTAATACTGTATATCTTGGTATTGCTGTTACTAACAGTCAGTTCCCTGCTTATCCTGGTGATGAGGTAACTGTAATGGTATCGGCTTTTGCTGTAGTATATGGAATTTCTACTGCAGCTGTTACTTGTGGTTTTGTAACTCCAAGTGCTCCTGCAGAAGATAGTCAGTATGTAAAGTATACCAATACTGCAGCCAATGCTGAAAGCAATTTTATTGCTATCACCCCAGCCAGTGCAGCTGATGAATTAATCCAGGTTCTCGTAAAATAATTTTTAAACTAATAAATTAGAAAGTAATGAGTACTGTAAATATTGAAAACATGAAGGCAGCTGATTTCCGTAAAGAGTTGCCGCAGATAGTTTCCCAGTTGGATGCTTTCCGTCAGGGTAACAAAGATGAAGTGCCCACGGATATTTCACTGGAAGATTTTGTACAGAATTGTTATGGTCTTTCTCTTAACGATTATTATGATAAACTGGAAGTAAATGTTAAGCGGGATACCATGCACAATATCTTTACGATGCCAGATCAGAGCATTCGTTGGTTGGTTCCTGAAATTATCCGTAGTGCTATCTACCTGGGTATGAAAGAAGCTCCTTTCTATCCAAATATCATAGCTTCTGATCAGGCAATCAATGGGTTAACCGCTATCATGCCTTTTGTTAATCCCTCTGATGCTGCGCCTGCCCGGGTAAATGAGGCTGAAACCATTCCTCTGGGTGATGTAAGCTTTGGACAGAAATCAGTAAACCTCTTCAAAGTAGGTCGTGGTTTTAAGATCACCGATGAAGTTCGTAATTACGTTTCTCTAGATGTGATGGCCATCTTCCTCCGTGACTTTGGTGTTCAGCTTGGTTATGCCTTGGATGGTCTGGCACTTGATGTACTGATCAATGGTAATCAGTCAGATGGTTCTGAGTCTGCCCCAGTAATTGGTGTAGGTGATACTGCTGCTGGTATCCAGTATAAAGACTTACTCCGTATTTGGGTACGTGCTTCTCGTCTTGGCCGTAACTTTAAAACTATGGTTGGTGATGAGGAACAGGCAATTGATATCTTAGACTTACCAGAGTTTAAGAATCGTCAGTCTGGTACTACTATGGCTACCCTGAATCTGAAAACCCCAGTTCCTAACAGTGCTGATTTCTACATTCATCCAGGTGTACCCGATAATGAATTACTGTTAGTAGATCCTCGTGCAGCTCTGATCAAGTTAACTGCTCGTCAGCTGATGCTGGAATCGGAACGAATTGTTTCTAACCAGACTGAAGCTACTTATGCTACCATTACTACTGGTTTCTCTAAGATGTATCAGGATGCTGCTATCCTCTTAGATGGTACTAAGAAATTCAGTGAAAAGGGTTTCCCAGCATATATGGAAGTTGATCCTTATATCACTGTAAGTATTGAAAAGTAATTATCTAAACCCCGGGATCAGGAATAATACACCTGGTCTCGGGATTTCTTCATTTAACTAAAAAATTCAACCATGGCTAATATAACAGTACAACTCGGAGAAAATGCTTCGGTTTTTCATGATATGAAAACTGGGTTAACCATTACCAAAGGTCAAACGGTAGAACTTAACCTTCAGCAGCAGATGAATCCAAAGATAAAAGCTGCTCTTGGTGGTGGTCATCTGGTACGGGTAGTAGGTTTACCCAAAGAAGTACAGAAAGAAGAAATAAAATATAACCCAGAAGAGGACAAAGCTAAGTTCATTGATCTCTTTAATCAGGGGTTAGATATTAAGAAATTGTCAAATAATTTCAATTTAACTCAGCTGAAAGGTATTGCAGAGTTATTTGAAATCGAAGTAGAAGAAGATGATACCAAAGCTTCAATTGTAGAAGCTATAGTTGGTGAATTTGCTCCTGCTGACGAATAAATATTATAAGCCATGGTAGTAGATTTTAATTATGCTACTGTGGGACTCAAAGTCACTTTTGAAAACTTATCTACCGGAGTACCCAGTGATTATACTTATCACTGGGACTTTGGTGATAATACCCAATCTACTCTAAATAATCCTACTCATGAATTTGATAAACCAGGGTTTTACAAAGTAACACTTTTAGTTAAAGATCCTGCTTCAAATACTGTTGGTAGTAGTGAACAAAGAGTACCAGTAACTGATAAGGCAAAAACTCATCTGTCAGGTTCAATATATCAACTTATAGATACATATATCCCAGAAAATATATTTGGGGTAGTAACTACAAGTACTAAACGACAATTTATTGAAAAATGGCAGCTGTATTTACAGCCTCTAGTAAATCATTGCATCCCTCTCCAAGAGTATAATAATGAAATGTATTATGAAGCTCTAGAAAACCAATTAATAATGGAGTTGGCAGCTTATGATTTTATGTCAGTGCAAGTTGCTAATATGGTAAAGGCTCAAGCTCAATCCATATTAGAAAATAATACAACTTCAAGTTCTGGTGGGTCTGAACCACCTGATGGGTATCAAGGTGATGTAAAGAAAATCCAAACTGGTCCCACTCAAGTAGAGTATTTCAATCCCAATGAGGATGAATCTGATCTAGCTTCAAATATCATCAAAGCTTTAGGCCCTGGTGGTTTATTAGATATGATGAAAGAGAATCTATGTATGCTAGCTGGTCGTTTGGATATTTATTTACCCATCTGTGAAAGACCAACTAGAGTAGTAGTTCCAAAAGCTGTAAACAAACGTATAAAAGGACCATTATCTGGTCCAGACCCTTTCTCACTCCTCAAATAATATTAAACTATGCCACGAAGAAAGGTCAGTAGAGTTTCAACCACTGGATGGGAACGCTATAAAAAAATCGTAAGAGACTTCATTGATGTTGACTCTGGTAGGCAACCTTTCTTGTGGTTAAGAAAAATTGAGCAGCCTCTTCCTTATGGAGAGGATACTGGAACAGTCTATACACCCATTCAATTGGAAGGACTGTTCCAGTATAATTATATAAAAACATGGCCTCTAGAAGAGTTATCCATATCTGGTGAATTAAATCCAGGGGATACAGTATTATATATTTCTGGAAGGCTTCTAAAAGAAAATGGTTTTCTTAATGAATATGGGTATTGGGATTTTAACTGGTCAGAAGATAGATTTATCTTAAATGGTAAAGTATTAAAACCAGGTGGAGATACCCAGGTAGCACAAGCTAAGGATGAACCATTACTCTTCTTCCTTATAATGCGTAGGGAAGACCCAGAAAAATCAGAAGAAATTTTAGAAACCTATACTGGGCCAAATGCTATGATAGTTGGTGATCAGGGTATATGGTTACTAGATTCTTCAAACCAACGAGTAAGAGATTTTTGTAACTTACCACTTAAAGTAAGTGGTAGCCCAGATATACCCATCAAATCAAAAGATGGTACAATAATTGGAAACTTAAAATAACCAAATATATGGCAACCTGTACATGTGATTGCTGTAATCCAGATACTCCCACTACTCTGAATTACACCACCAAAGAAATCAACCAAATTCTTGCAGATGGAGTTATTAATGCTTCTGTAAGGTATGCCCCAGTGGGACAAAATTATTTACAATTAACTTTAGCTGATGCTCTAGCTTTAGTTCCAGATAAAGAACGTACTACTGTAAGGATATTAACCTTTCTTAATAAAGATACTCAACCGAAACCAGAAGTTTGGATATATTTCGGTACTGATATCCTTACTTGGTCTGATGCTACTAAATGGGTAGAACTTCCAATTCCAGACCCCAGAAAGCTATCTAAATACTTAACTTCTGATATTGTAGATGGTATTCAGGTAGTTGAAAATGCTCCAGGGGTAGAAGATAATATTCTTTACTTTGAATATGAACCCATCCCAGATACAGCAACCTATGGTTTTCAAATAGGTTTTGAAAGTACTCCAAAAGCAGAAGTACCAGTAGTAGCTAATGTTACTTTAAAAACCATGCTTATCGGAGAAAATGGTTTGGATGGAGTAGTTTGTATATTTGGTGTAACTGAAAAACCAAGTGAAGCTGCTACTGTGACTTATAAAGCTACTGATTCACTTGGACAAGAACATACCTATGTAAATTCTGGTACTTGGGGACCTCCCGAAGGATTTAACATACCAGCTGATTATGAAGCTATAACCCCTTGGACTATCACTTTTAGTGAACCTGGTATCTATAAATCTTTCAATAAATTAGTAGATGCTAAGGAGGGTACTTTGTATGCTGAATTATATACTACAATTCAAGTAGAACAATCATGAAACCAGATCACTTAGCTATACTTATCTTTAATAAAAGAAAGATAGCAAATATGGTATTAAATAAAAGGCGTATCCAGAGAATAGTTTTTAATGATAGGATGATATGGAAATCACCCTATTTTGTAAAATAGAATTTTGTATTTTTTTTTTGTCATGAGAACAAAGAGAAGTATAAAAGATAGTTTAAAGGAATACCTTAATTGGTGTGTTGGAAGGTTATTACTTGGGGGTAGTAGAGATGATACAGTAAGAGATATGGTAGATGCTATAAGTGATGAAATAGCATCCGGCGGTGGCGGCGGATTGAATATCCCTGCTTATATATTCCCGGGAGATCCATCAAAATTAGATAGCTCGGCATCTTCAACTCACATAACATTAATACTGGGCACAGCCATTGACTTATTAGATGCCTTTAATAATGGCAGGGTATTTATTAGTAAGACTGTAACCTTTAATGAAGTTCAAGTACCATCTGATATTACCTATAGTTTACTAAAAAGTATAGATCCTGATAATCCTACAATATTCCAGATAATTATGTCTACAGTTGTATGGGGTCACTATATAGAGATAACCATTGATTTTGAAAACAATGAGTATCAAGCTATAAGCAATACCATTAATGGTATTATAGGTGTAAATAATACGGGTACCACTAATTAAATACAAATAATATGCCAACCGGAAACAATTTTGTTACCATTCCATGGGCTGATGGTACAAATGATAATCTATATATGGATTTCTCTAAGTTAGAAACTGGAGAACCAATACAATTATCCTCAGATGATAATTCATCTAAAAAAGAAAGAGTTAAAATCTTCGAGTTCAAAGGTAATGTAGTACCTTCTCAATCACAATATCAAGCATCAGCTTTTTTAAAAGTTGTTCAACAAGTAGATGGTTCTATAGTTGCCAGCTTTGATATGTCTGATTCTATTTATAAGTAACTTTTAACTCTCTGAGTTATGGTAAAGAGTAAAACTTCTCCAAATATCATTCTTGCAGCTATAGATTCAAGGGCAACTAGGGAAACTTATCCAGTTGTAGCTACTGTACCGTGGAAAGAAGGTGTAGAGAATGATAATTTATACATATTTCAAGATACTACCAAGTTGAATCCCACTTTTTTAATTAGTTCTAATGAACAACTGGATATAAACCCACGTAGTAAAAGCTTTACTCTTGAAGCAGTTAAGATCGGTGTAAGTACTGGTGAGAAAACTTATGCTGATCTTAATGTAACTCAGGAGAAAGCTACCTATGAATATACTTTGGAAATAAAATCTAAATCAGGGGAAATAACTATCCCAGCATCTGGTGGTTCTCTTGAACTTAAAGGGATATTAACTACTTGGAGAAATGGTAGAAAGGTTTCTACTTTAGAAACTCCTTTCACAATGAGTGGTTATGCTCCAGGATTTAGTATATCAGGAAAGACAGTAACTGCAAGCAACAGGGGGACCGTTATAGGTCCTTCTAGAGCAATTAATATAGTTGGGTATACTAATAATACTATTGATGGTTCTACAATCTCTGGATCGGTTATTATAACCCAGGAAGAAAATAAAGTAACTAAAGTAGCACCATCAGTAACTCTATCCTACAACCCTTCAGAAATTCCAGCAAAAGGAGGAAGTTCTAGTCCAGTAGTGGGTAACATATCTTATATAACCACTTTTTCCAGTGGTGAAACTTTAAATGACTTACCCACGTCAGAGTATATTAATACTATAACCAAAACTAATACTTTTAAGATTCATACTTCTAATTCTCCATTTTCTATAGATGAGTCTACTGGTGTAGTAACTATAGGTACAAGGGGAACCATTCCGGGTGAAGCTTTAGAAGAAACCATATATTTAACCCACAGAGTTCAGATATCTTATAAAGATAATATCTTTGAACCAACCAGCAATTCAATCACTAGAACTGCTGATATAACTCAGCAGGCTAACACAGTAACCTATTCAGATATAAATATTTCTTTATTTGGTGCAGCTGATATCCCAGCATCTGGTGGACAAGTATCAAGTGGAACTGTTTCTTATTCTCAGGTAGCTTCTTATACTTCTGGGGAATTTGAAAATATAACTACTGGTGCTACCATTACCTATGGTGACCCAGTATCTGCTAATTCAAAGGGTATTACAATAAGTAATTCCACTGTAGCTGGTACCTTAGAAGTTACTGTATCACTTAATGGAAAAACTGCAACTAAAACTGTAGATGTTTATCAAGAACAAAACAAAGTAACTCAAATAGAGTTATTGGATTCTTGGGCTCATAACTATAGTATAGAAGGAACTGCTGCTCAAAATTCTGTTGGTCCGGATTTAGTGAGTAGAACTTATAATGTAAAATATACATTTCTTTCTGGAGCTACTTCTGCCGATAAACCTGGTACTGAATTCGGTACTTTATCAGATACAGTAAACTATTCTTGGCCTGGCCCAAGTGGAAGCTTTACTGGGTTATCAGCTCAATCAGGTAATGTAACTATGGCAAGTCTTGGAACAACTATTGTTAATGAGACTACTTCTCCACAAGTTACTAGAACTGATAAAGTTACTTGGACTCCTTCTAGTAACTATAGCTATAAAACTTTGGAATCAAATGAAATACATAAACAAGATCAGGTAACACGAGAAGGTAACTATGTAGTTGATATCCAGTTACCAGAAAATGTACTATCTTTATCCTACAACCCTTCAGAAATACCAGCAAAAGGTGGAAGTTCTAGTCCTACTGTTACTCAGAGTAAAGAACCATCAATGATTTATACTTCTGGGGTACGAGGAGAGCCGGGAGTTATTCCTGCTAATACTTATGGATCATTCTATACTGGTAGTAACTATGAACTCGGTACTATAAATTCTCAATACTCTACCTGGAAAATAAATGCTATAACTGGAGTATTAACTGTTACTTCTAATAAAACTGCTAGAGTAGATAGGGGTTCTGCAGAATCAAAATACCATAAAAACTTTAGGTGGGTTCCAAGTTCAGTATACAATGGTGGTGGGGCTGATATTACCAGACACGCCACTGCAACAGTCTATCAGCAGGCTAATACCGTTGAATCAGAAGAAATCATTATAGATTCTTTTGTATATAATACTGATATACCGGTTCTTGGTGGTAATTCAAGTCCATCACTATCAATACATATCAATCAGTTATATACTTCAGAAGAAGTTAAGTGGGTAAATCCAGATTCTTATACCTGTAAGTATGCTTTTGTGGGAACTGCTCCGTCAACTTTTAGTATAAATGCTAATACCGGAGTAGTAAGTGCTACAGAAGCAGAAGTTTCTCAAGAATTAAAAGCTAATGTAAAAGTAGATGTATCAAGTCCAAGTTGGAATGGATCTTCTACTCTAACTAAATCAGCTCAAGCTGAGGTAGCTCAACCTGCTGGTACTGTGATCTATGATACTCCAGTTATAACTATATCATATCCTCAAGTTCCAGCAAAGGGGGGTACTGTATCTCCTACTATACAAGTAACACAAGCTTGGGGTTGGAATGATGACTATGATGAGGGAGTAAATACATTTAATCTAAATACCCTTCCAGTTGGTAGTTATGAATTTACTGGTATTGCTACAGCTAATGGTTCTGTAACAGTTGCATCTAAAGGTACTGTGGTGTCTGGGGTAACTAATGTTGGTACAGCTAGATTTAGTGTAACACTAAATGGGAAATTTTCTACCAATAGTTATGTAGTTACTCAGCAGGCTAACTCAATAGATAGTGTTGCTGTTACGTTTGGATGGCATAATAATACTAATTCAGTAGCTGCAAGTGGTGGTAGTTTAGTGGTAGATGTAGCAGTAAAAAATACATATACTTCTACCAGTACAAATATAATATATCC
>CDZH01083231.1_pt1 | contig 12193 bp, 10 predicted proteins | sample 557721 | NCBI WGS metagenome assembly CDZH01 (sample SAMEA3182062, study PRJEB8094) | gut metagenome | biome: human; feature: gut; material: Stool; isolation source: human stools | place: Canada | collected 2013-01-14
ATCTAAAAATCTCTGTGATAAAGAAAATGTCAATATATTGCTTCATATTGCATCGCAATATGCTTCCATGTACCCGTTGGTTGAATTAAAAAGTTAGTAAAATGACAAATGAAAGGTTGTGCATATTTCTGGTTTTTAGTAACTTAATAGCATCCAAACTATTGAGTTCAAACCGTCGTATGCACAACTTCATCGAAAAATTCACAAAAATCAACGACATCTGCAAGAAATTTGCAGGAAATCGTGTAAATGAACATGGCAATGTATCTCGCCGTGGAGTTATTCCCACCTTTTCTGATTTGGAAGTTATAGCTCTTTCTCTTACAGCCGAAGCATTCGGTTATGACAGCGAGAACAACCTCTTTAAGAGATTGGCTGAATCTCCCGAACATATCCCTAACCTTATATCCAGAAGACAGTTCAACGTCCGTCGCAAACTCACGGCTTGTCTTGCAGAAGACATCCGCAGGGATATTGCCAAGAGCATAGACGGTGGGGAAAATGTCTTTGTGATAGACTCCAAGCCTGTCAAAGTATGCCAGCTGGCACGAGCCAAGCGTTGCGTTATGGGAAATGATAATCCGCAAAGCGCACCTTCCAAAGGCTTTTGCGCCTCCCAACAAATGTATTACTATGGGTATAAGCTCCACGCTATCTGTGGAATAAGTGGTGTTATTCACTCTTATGATATAACGGCTGCAAATGTTCATGATATACATTATCTGGATGATGCAAAGTGGGATTATCACGACTGTCTTATGCTTGGAGATAAGGGGTATTTAAGTGCTGAGGTGCAACAAGACCTTTTCGAAACGGCTCATATCAAGCTTGAAGTCCCGTATCGCTTGAACCAAAAGAATTGGAGAAATCCTTCGTGGGCTTACAGGCGTTTCAGGAAGCGAATCGAAACCGTTTTCTCTCAACTTAACGACCAATTCATGATGGTACGCAATTATGCAAAGCAGACAGGCGGACTGTTTACACGTACTGCCGCAAAAATCGCTGCTATGACCGTGCTGCAATACATCAACTTCTGTAACCATCGTAAAATTGGTCTTGTTAAAGATGCTTTATTTTAATTCAACCAACGGGTTGATTTTTAGTAAAGTGCCTCATACTGTTTGGCGATGAGTTTCCACGTATAATGCTGTTCCGCCAATAGCCTCATGACATGACCATCCAGACGAGGATGTGCTATAAGTGTAATCAGTTCCATACTGTTCTTGAAATAATACGCCTTGTTGAATGTCGTAGCCCTGTTATAGACCACATCAAAAGCCAGGATAGGCCGTCCGAAAAACATGGCTTCCACCAACGAGGGATTGGTACCTCCGGCACTGTGCCCATGTATATATAAACTGGCATTCTTTCTAAGTGTAAACAGCATATCCAAATCATAGACACTTTCCAAAAGGTGTATGTTGCAACATTTGCCATACCGTTCCTTCAATTCCTTTCCGTATTGACTATAGTTCCAGTTTCCAATGAAGACCAATTCACGTCCGCATTTGGCGAATGCCTCCAAAGTAATATGGCAATTGTTCTCCGGCTCGATGCGGCAGACAGAAACAGCATAATCCTGCCTTTTGAGCTTCATGTTCTCCAATATCTCTGTCTGTTTCGCATCCGGAACATGACGCATAGCGTGGTCGCCTCCGTATGCTATCAGTTCAGAACTCTTATGGTACGTTTCTGATACATAGCTTTGAATCCCTTTGTTGTCTGCGATGACGACATCAGCACAACGCACAGCCATCGCTTCACTGCTCCGAAGGAACCATTTGGCAAACCGCCCCCATTTGTCACGTCGGTGTTCCAACCCATCAATATTTACAATCAGCCGCTTATGGTAAAACAGTCTGAATAGAGGAAGAAACAGACATCCTGATACACCTAGTATCACCACTGTATCAAATCGTCCGATACACTTCATCATTGACAACATATCGTATGGTGTACTCTGTGCTCCATTGGCATGGAAGAAGGGAACGTAATTGATGTTCGCTCCCTTGTAAGAGTTCATTCGTTTCTCATAATCTTTAGCGGAACAAAAAATGGTGTATTGAATATCCGGAGAGCAGTTCTCACCGATGATGTTCTCCACCAGCGTTTCGAAACCACCATATTTAGCGGGTACCCCTTGGATACCCACTATTGCTACTTTCTTCATAAAAATCAGGGAGTTATATTTTGGTATTACGGTTTATCCTTTTCATGTGGACCAACGCTTCCATGACAGAATTCCTGTTCAGTCCTTTCATCTCATTAGACAAAGCCCTCATCAGTGCACTGCGCCAATTATTTAGTCCATAGCCTTTTTCAATATGGCACTTCAACTTGTCTATCTCATCAGCAATGGTGTCTTCCTCGTCTGATTCAGATAGCACTTCACTATGCAAGAAATTGATGACTGATTTTCTCAGTCTCTCGTCCATATTCATGTTTGCCCAATGCGTCTTCAGCTGTTTGGCTATATTTTTGTCATTCAAAGCTGTCTCATCGATAACAAAACATACAACAAGTGTCTTATTGTCTATCTGAATATCAGCCTGCAAGAATACCATTCCTATAGGAATCTTCAAGTAATATGGGTGGATATATTCTGTGAATGGATGGGTATGTCCTTTTTGTCTGTTACATCCCCAGCACATAGGAATCAGGTTCAGACGGCACAAGGCAAGTGATTTGTATTTGCTTTTAGGCATATAGTGGTCCAACGTTTCGGGCTGACCGATTGAACAATAAGGGCACTTATATACCCCCTCGTTCAATTCCTGCCTGATGTAATTCAGTTCTTTTCCTTTCTCGGTATCAGTATAATGTTCGAGAAGCGCATCGCGTCCTTTGGAAGACACCGTGTTGTTCTGAACTTCAGAGACCACACCGTCCTGTTGGTCATATTGTTCCACCAAATGCTCTAATGCCTGCGAATCCTTGTCATCGATGATTCCTAATTTCCTGAATTTTTCCACATCCGACATTGCTGCCTGGACCGAAGGTTTTTCTATAGCCCACATAACTACATCCTGTTCCTTTGATGGTATTTATTGATAATGTAGTGAAGAGCCTGAGTACTCAAGCCTCCCATACACTCTTCAATCCTTTGTATGGCCTCATCTGATGATTTTGCCTTATTGCATTTCATAGCAGCGTAGATTTCATCTATGGCCGTGAAATAGCGTACCCTGTCTGTTGTCAGGTCAAAAACCTCAGATTCTATAGCACCGAAACTTTCGCCAAACGTCTCGATAGAGGGTGTCTCAAAAGTAACTTTATCACCATTGCGTCTGACAATCCTGACATTCTTTGCCATCGTTTCCTGAAGGATGACAGGAGAATGTGTCGCTATCAGCATCACGGAATGTCGTTTTGCCAGAATCTTACGTACTTCTTTCATCATGAAAGACAATAAAGGCGACTGCAAATGATTTTCTGGCTCATCAAACAGCAGCAAGGAGTTCTCTTCACAGTAGGCAATGATATGGAGCATGGAATGGAAAAAGAATTTATGACCGGTACTCATTTCTTGAAACACGTCATTCCATGATTTTCCAACCAAAAAATCTGCATATTCCAGTGATTGGGCATTTTCAAACAAATCCGGTTGCTCTTCACGCATAGAGTTCAGACATTGCTCCCATACTTTTTGCTTGCGATTGTCTCCCTCTATGGTTTTATAGGCTGCTTTGCTCTCTTTGCTCAATTCTTTCTGGGGCTTCAATAATACATCGTGAAGCTTCAAATCTCCTTTTGCATCCTTGCCCTGTTTGTGTTGCTGTATCATCTCCTCCGCTTCCTTTTTGACATCCCGCAGTCCACAGAAAATAAAACGTCCTTCTCTTGACTCAATATTCTTCGCCCACAATGTCAAGTCTGAATTGATGTCTTCTCCAGGAAGTATGAAGTTGTCAAACGGAGTATAGGAAAATATCATCAGTTGCGATATGCCGAGATTCTTGAGCTCTATTGTCCCCAAATGAGATAGATAGCGACTCCTGTCTGTCGGACTTGCATAGAGTAGGGCTGCCAGCTTGTAGAGTGCCGTGCTTTTTCCGCTTCCATTTTTCCCTATAAAGGCTACCATTCCATTAGGGAGATTGGAATCATCCATGTCCTTTATTGCCGAAAAATTCAGCTCAACAGGCTTGTCCGTATTGGCATAGTGAATGAGCATCTGCTTTTCACGCAGGTTGTATTGCATTCCTTCTTGAAACAGGATGTCACGACCTCTTAATAGTTCGTAGCTGTCCATACTTCCATTGCGCATCAATGATTTCTGGAAGCATTCATCATCTTTTATGGTTTGATAGAACGCATCTGTTTCTCGTAGAATCAACCGGTATGTTTCAACAAATTCTTTCCGTTCATCATCGCTCAGATAGCGGGCAAGCCCTTTGTATACGTCAATGGAGAAGCTCATTGAATAGAAACCATCAGGCAAACTGTGGAACTCCTTGTAGCCACCCAATACTTTGTACAACAACGAATCTTCCCTTTCTTGTTGTTCATGACGCATGATGTGAATAGAGCCAAGATAGATAGCTCCCTGTTCTTGTGTAGCACGCTTTCGTGTGATATGCAGGTGATAAGTGGTGTAATAACTGAAATCGTTCCAGTCATTCTCTTCAAGCAAGAAATCCACGTCATCCTCCTTATGAGAGGAGGCGTCTTGCCAGCATTTCCGTATCAATCTTGTGGTTAGCATATCAACTTAGTCTGCCAGTATTTTTTCAACTCTTTCAATCATATCGTCAGCATTGAATTTTTTTGCGCAGTGTAATGCTTTCTCTGCCATTTGTATGTATTTGGTTTTATCAGTCAGCAATTTCTTGATGGCATCTCCTATACAATCAAGGTCTGCCACGTCTATTTTATAGCCATTGACTGCGTCATCAACCATCTCAGCTATTCCACCTTCTGTTGGCACAATAACAGGCAATCCTGCCGTCATTGCCTCCAATGCCGTAAGTCCGAAAGTCTCAATAATCAGCCTCTTGTCCGACAGGTTCAGCACTACCGAAGCCTGCTGATAGAACTTCGCCACGTCTGCCTGACGATCATACAAAACAAGATTTTCTCCAAGTGTATAACACTTTTCTTTAAGATAATAATCGATATTTTCCTGCGTGTCATTAATCACCAGAATAAAACGATATTGCTGTAATAACTGGGACAGTTGAATAAACTCCTTTGTCCCTTTGTATTCTTTTAGCGATCCCAGCATCAACACAGTCTTCTGCTCGAAGGCATTCTCTGGGTTGGGCTTCAGTCGCTTCACGAAAGCCTCAGGGAGGGCATTCGGCACTACTGTTACCTTCTTCTTACACTTCAAGAACGACGACTGATATTCCGACACGCAGATAGTCCTGTGAGCCAATCGCTCCATCATTGCAGCTAACATCTTGTAGAAGGCCCCCTTCACGAAGGCATTCTCATGGTAGTGATACACCACACGCTTCCCCATCAGCCGTCCTGCCAAAGCAGGACCAACGGGCAGCAACGTATTGATGTAAAAGACCACATCCTTACAGAACATCCAGCGAAAGGACAGAAAGAAAGTAAAAAGCTGCACCAGACCATAGCGTAGCATCGTGACTACTCCATTAGATGAGAAACGATAAGGATAACTATGCTTCCGCAAGTTTGGATAGTGCAGTAGCTCGTCCAGCACTCCACCCTTGGAAGATACCAAATCCACTCGATACCCTTTATTCAACACACCCTCCAACACTATCCGCAGCACCTTCGGGCTGCCGCTATAGTCATTGAAGAGGTGGAAACAAACTATTCGTTTCATTGTTAAATGATTTATCCTTCTCAAAGATTCTATATCCCGTTAATGTGGTGTTTCTTATGTAGGAGAGATTCATAAAGATTATTTAGGATTTTCTCTCTTTCTGCCCACGTAAAATGTTGTGCACACTCTATTGTCCCTTGTGCCAATTTTCGAAAGCGTTCTGGATGTTCCAATAATTCATCAATATTATGCGTTACTGCAGTCACACAATCTTCGTATCGCTTTGATATTGGAACTCTGATACCACATCTATCACAAATTGTATCGTGCATACCACAATGATCAAAACTCAAAGTTGGAACTCCATAAGACATTGCTTCCCATATTGTTGTCGGGTTTCCTTCACTTACACTCGTAATCACATGTAGATGAGCTGAATTAAAGACTTTTATAGCTTCTGCACGAGGTAGTTTTCCATGCCATGTAATTAAATTATCCAAGTTATGATTATGAGCATATTTCTGCAACTCTGATTTCATTGGACCATCTCCCACAATATCCACATGTAATAAGTCTCTTTGTCTTACTTTCGTTAAAGCCTGCAAAAAGATTCCAACAGCTTTCCCTGCAGTGAGTGCGCCAATGACAATTATTGTATATTTGTCTGGATTTCTAAACTTGTTTTCGTCAAGAACGACATTTCTCGAGATACAGTTTTCGGGCATACAGATACTCTCTATTTTATGTACATCTTTGAATTTAAGCTGATTCTCCGATGTTGCAGTAAGCAGAATATCTGTAGCTTTCAATGCGCTTTTCAGACGATGTTTGGTATGGAATTGAATAGTGTTTGCTAAGCTGCGGAAAGTTAATTTCAGCCTCCCTATTAATGGCATATTCTTCATCAATTGCTGTGGAGCATTATTGGCTCCACTGACAGGTCCCCAAACATAAGGTAATCCTAATTTCCATAAATAGCCTGGCTCTCGATATCCAATCATGCCAACGTAATGTATTAAGTCAAAATGTTCTTTGCTGACCAATTCTTTAGCTTTCTTGTATGCTAATTTATGCCATACCTGATAAGCATAATAGAACGTATATACAAATAGATTATGTTTATTGGGCCAATTTAGTATGTTCGCAATGCGATTTGGATAAATAGAGATAAATCGTACATGAGGAATAGGATGCAATCGGGCATAATGCTCCAATTCATCACAATCACCCATGTGCTCACCCGATGCACCATAAAGTACTGTGAGGGTATGGTACTTTGACATATTTTTCACATAATTCCAGGCCACAGAGTATTCACTTCCCTTGCTTGGAGATATGGCATAAGCTAATACTAAGACATTCATCTGTTATTTAATTATCCTTTTAAAACTAACCAATATGCTTTACATTTCTCATTGAAGCTCCAGTCTGTAGTAATAAATAGGGTTGTTCTAATAACTATCAAAGACACCTTGAAGAACAAGTATTTAAATCCCCTATAGTGTTTCCTTAAGTAATAATTATAGCTGGTTTGAGACATTTGAAATCGCTTCAGAGACAATCCCTTTGACTTAAAACTGCCGCCCTCTAAATGAATGATACGAGGTCCATCGATTATTCTTCTTTTCAGTCCCATTTTTGCAATACGATATTGCAAATCAGTTTCTTCGTAATACATAAATATCCGAGGGTCAAATCCGCCTACTATCTGAAATAATTCACGAGGAATAAATATATCAGCACCACAAATAGAGTCAACATCAACGAATGATTGTGTATCATCAACTTGTTGATTGCGCAGTTTACCCCACAAATATCTGAATTCACTTATAGGAGTTGGAAAATCTAAGTATGACACATTTATGTTCTCATTACTATCAAGGAGATACGATCCTATAGCACCAAGTTTGTTCTTTTGCATATTAGATTCCATATAGTGGTATAATATGCTCACCGCATCATTTAAGAGGATAGTATCTGAGTTCAATAAGAAAAGATATTTTCCACATGCTACGTCCGCTCCGATATTATTGGCACGACCAAAACCTAAGTTTGCACCACTATTTATCCAACGAACATTAGGGTATTTATGTCTAACTAATTTTTCGGAACCATCAATCGATGCATTATCAATAACAATCACCTCAAATTCGACACTTTTAGTTTGCAGGAATATCGACTCCAAACAATGATCCAAAAGTGTCTTTGTGTTGAAATTTACAATAATAATTGAAACGTCAATCCTGTCCATCTGATTCATTTTGAAAATGTCTTGACACCGTACACAACATCATAGCACCCCAGTTTAGAGGAATATTTGCCAAAGTCATCATTCCTATGATTATCCATAAAACAGATTCAATTGAGATAATCCGCTTTATCATGCAAGAATAAACAATAATTTGCATGACAATGAAACTCAAAAAACCATAGTCGGCAATACAGCCAATCATGACTCTTTCGCTAAAAATCCATTTGCTTAATCCATAATCCACTCCATGTCCAAACCAACCTTCCCATGTGGTTAAATCTAATTTGGTCAATGTATTTATTGCAGGAATAATTCGTGCTGCGGCACTACCATCCGCTAACATTACTCTCTGTCTATCCAATGACAAAAATGCCATCATGGAATCCCTTGCTCTATTTAAAGGAAGATAGTCGATGTTAAGAAAAAGAACCAGCATAATGATGAGCGCAGGTATTGTATAAATTTTCTGTTTCGAGGAGAGAAAGTAAAAGCATACAATAAATAGTGAAATCATAGCAGTTCCACTTACTGCTCCTATCATCGTGTAAAAAAAAGCAATGGTTGCCCATTTCTCTGTTGAAAAGATTTCATTTACCGTAAGTTTTCTTCCATAGTCTAATTCATGCAATCGCAATAACGTCAAGAATGCAAAAGGTAATATCACTCCGATTGAAGAAGGCTCGTATGTAAGTGAATTTGCTCCTAGGCCTCTTCCTAAGTCCTGAACCAAATTAAAAAGAGGAAAAACTGTAATACCTATTACGAGTAAGCATTGTTGCAACAATAAAACAATCATATATACAATAATAAGGTAACGAATAAACTTTATAGCATATTCTCTGGTAAATACCTTATTTATAGTTACCAAATTATAGAATGTTGCATAGGTCATTAAAAATGTCCCAAGAAACAACACTGTTGACCAACGTAGCGATGCGGGATGATTGATAGCAGCAAATATCACCAAAACATAATATAGAAGTAACATCCACGTGCTACGACTCAAAAAAGGGGTTTTTATCCAATAAATAAATGGGCACATCGCAGCTATCCCCAATTTTAAATAGCTGACCCCGTCACGGCTTTCCAGTGGAATATATTGTATGCAAAACATTAATAGAATGAATGCTGTAATATTCCTCGTTGTTAAATATGACTGTATATTCATTTTGCTAATGTATATGACGCATATTTATTTGTCAAGATGACAATTAGATGTTGTATTGGTAGTGAAATCAAGAAAGCGACAAAGCTTGTCCATCCATCAAAGGGCATATGTAAGACCGATGTCACGAAGGTTTTAAAAAGAACCAAAATTATTGAGTAGTGCGTAACCATCAAGCATAGTGAATTCTTGCCCCAATAGTTGAAGTACGTCCAGATGGATAGATTTTGAATCGACTTATAGAAATAAATCCAACCTAAAGGACCCAAAAGAGGTGCCAGATAAGACCATGCAAAATTTATATTAAAAGGATAATAGTTGGCAAAATAATAGGCCAAAAGTAAAAAAATCAAGCTTAATGAAAATAGAATCCCACGTTTATTGATTATTCTTTTTGAAGCAAGATATGTGTAATACCCAAAAGCGATTGCCACCCATGCCTGGAGCGCATCGCGTATGACACGCAATGGTGCATTGACAATATCCCTAATAGTTGCATTGGCGAACACTTGATTAGCATCATCCATCAAATAATCATACAAAACTCCATAAACTATAGTTATTATAAAAGCTAATACTATATATACTCTCTTTTTTTCACTTAGAAATTGCCATATTATCCCGCCCAGGAACATTGCAGGTAAGAACCATAACGTTCCGCATCCTCTCAATACCATTGATTTATATATTTCCTTACCCAGGAAGAAAGTGTCATAATAGCCACAAAGCCAAAGAATGCTATCAAAAAATAGTATTATTCCAGTCCAATATAAATATGGGATTCCTAATTGCTTGAACCTCTTATGTATAAACTCCTTTATTGTGCGACTTGATGTGTGCTGGGCAGAAACCCAACCCGTGCAAACATAAAATGAAGTAATCATAAATGAGCCAACAAAGGTGTGAAATACTGTAGGGAATAAGCCATTAAGATAATGTAAAAGAACAATACATAGAATGGACATTCCTTTCACAATATCAATATAACGTTCTCTCATTTTCTACAATTTCAATACATTCTCTAAATCTCTTGCCCCAACTATTCCAATTAAGTGTCGTTTTATATAAATCGATTCCTCCATAATGAAGGTCATTTAATCTATTATGCTCCACACAATTGATTATTGCATTTGCAAAATCTTTAGCCCCTGCGCAGATTGGCAAAGTATAACCATTTACTCCATTGCGAACATAATTCCTAACACCTCCTGTGTCATAGCTAAATATGGGTAAGCCAAATGCCGAGGCCTCGCAAAATACGATAGCAGAGCATTCTGCTTTTGTTGGTAATAAAAATACATGTGCATTTGACATTGCCTTAATATAGAGTTTATATTGTTTGGGTATGTTTTTATCCAAGAAGCCAAGAATCTCTATATACGGTAGATGTTCGTATTTTGCTGGTAACTTCTTAATACCTGCAATGATTAATTTAGATTTAATACCATATTCATTAAGTAGCCGTACGGTTTCCACTGCAATGTCACCACCTTTCCGTTCCCAGTCAACGCCACTGAACATGATCGTTAAGCATTGTGTTTTATCATAAAGTGCAGATGTAACAATATCGGCTTCATCAATATTGGCCCCAAATTCCAAGACAAACGTGTGCTTTGGATCTGCTCCATAATCGTTAACTACTGAGTCCGCAGCCCATTTTGAAGAACGAATGTTAATAAAACTCCGATTAATTGCTTTATAATCATTTGCAAGTCCTTCTTTAATAATATATTTAGATTGGTTCTTCCAATAGTAATCTACCATCAATTTGAAGGTCGCATCAGAAAAATAGATTATAGGTTTTCTCGTTTTGAGATAAGCTCCAATTTGTCCTCCAGCAGGAAAAAACACGTAATCACAATCATCCAGCAACTTCAAATTAATGCTTTTGGCACACAGTTTAAAATAAAACCGATTATGATCTATCAATGTACCCTTACCAAACAATAATTTTATAAGGACTTTCAGCAAGAACAACTTGTATTTACTGACCTTATATGGAATCCATTTGACGTGGTATCCAGCATTCTCAAGTCCTTCTCGCAGCTTGAAATTGGTTCCACTCCAGGCGCGTCTATCTGTAAAAGGGTCAGCCTGGGAAATATAAGCTATAGTTTTTGTATTCATAATTAGCACAATTGTTCTTGCTGAATATGACAATAGAAGATTTATTTCAATCGTCCCACAAAACGAATGGGAGCAATGATAATATTTGCCACTTTCTCACCCAAAATCTTTCTACAACGTTTCTTGAAATAATCCCACCATTGCAGTTCCTTTGAAGGTTTAATTCCCCATGATGCATTGAATCTGTGTATGCAATAAGTTTCAGGATTCTCTCTATACCTTTTGGCAACATCTTTTTCTGTAGTATAACTTTTCTCAAGGTCATACATAATTGGTGAAAAGAATTTTGATGGGCATACGGTAAGTTCATTATCATGAATCTTAATGGGTGTTTTCACTGGAATCTCAGGAAAGTCGGGAAATAATTGTTTAAGTGATTCATTGATGATATTGGGAGCGATATATGCTGTATTAATACCTCCTTGTTTATCGACTTCAAAATGTCGATTATCATAAAACTCCATAGCCTTTTTACACCACTCACAGCCTTTTTCAGCACCGAAAATAGCCGCTTCAATTTTCTCGGTTGCCGCTTCAAAACCGATGAAAGACCTGCTTGATAAAAGATCATCAAACGGTTTTAGTACTTCTACATCAGAATCAAGATAGATACCACCCTCTGAATATACTGCATATAAACGAATGTAGTCAGCAGCAAAAGCATATTTTTTTGCTTCAAAAGCTTCTTTTACCCAAGCTATGCTGTTTATGTCAAAGCGGTTTGTATCCCAAAGCACGATTTCGTAATCTGGCAACACCTTCTTCCAAGTTTCAATACAATGCTTGATAAGTGGTGGATACTCATCGCCGCTCAACCAACAAAAATGAATTTTCTTTGGTATCATTTTTTTATTATTTTTGATCACTACTGTCCCGTAAAAGCGGGCAAGTCGGTCTTTGAAATAGTTGAAAC
>CDZH01023320.1_pt1 | contig 12135 bp, 12 predicted proteins | sample 557721 | NCBI WGS metagenome assembly CDZH01 (sample SAMEA3182062, study PRJEB8094) | gut metagenome | biome: human; feature: gut; material: Stool; isolation source: human stools | place: Canada | collected 2013-01-14
GCCCAGACAGGCCGCGTCAGCGCGGAGTACTGCGACCGCACACCACTCGACGGTCAGTCCAGCTGCCGCGCGATGGGCGCATTCCAGCAGTGGACGCTGAAGCAGGCGGACGACCCGGTGTTCAAGGTTTATCGCAGGGAGTACAAACGCCGCTTTGCGTGGATCAAGGCCGGTCGTATCAGCGACAGCGAGTTTTATGCGTGGAGCGAGCAGGCCAGAGAGCAGAAAAAGAAATGCGACGACGGAATCATCACTGTGGAGGAATTCCAGCGGTGGCTGAAGGAGTCATAAGCAAGCAGAGGGCAGACCGTAGGCTCAGTTGAAAGAGGGTGCTTTACAAAAGACAGCAGCCTGCGGTATTCGCAGGCTGCTGCAAGGAGAGTGTTGGCGGTCAACCTTGAAAATCAAGGATGCTAACCGCTTGTATGGAATTTATCAATCCTTGTCGGGACGTGCCTCAACATCATCGTAGCTGAGATAGCCGCCGGGATACTCGGCATTCTTCATGCACTCAGCCCAAACATCCCACCATTTGTTGGGAGATGTCTTGTTGGCAAACCACTTGGGATCCACCTTAATAACCGCAACAGCAATCTCCATACCAATGCGGGCATCCGCGTTAGACAGAGGCATTCCCGGTTCGGCATCGCCCTGACCATGAGGATCAATGCAGTAGAAGCAGGTGAGGTCGGGTACCGTCATCAGAGGCTTCGCCACACCCTCAACAAGGCGGTTCAGCACAAGGTTCTCATTTTGGAAAGTGATTCTGAACTCTTCCTCGTTATAGCCCTTGCGGTCATCCCGGACAGTCATCGTTCCATAGTCAAAACCTCCGTGAGTGTTTGTCTGGATGTCCATGACCTTACCCTTGCAGATGATCTTGACATCCATCCCCAAATCATTGGCCAACACTTCGAAACGCTTATTCACCGGCGCATCCGCTCTGCGCATAATCGCACCAATCTTCTGGCTCAGAGAGATAGTATTCGTGCAAATTCGGTTTTCGATATCGTTCTTGTCAATGAGCCAACCGGAAATACCGACCATATTGCCGAAAGCCGCACTGATGTTGCGCCCAATTTTTTCCGCAGTAGGTGCATCCAGCGGATCTTTTGTTTCGATGGTGATCTTATCATTGGTGCCGTTTGCCAAGCCCAGCGGAGACGTCGGGCAATCATTAACATTCAGCAGCAGTGTTTCCAGTGCAGGAACGGCTCGGCCTGCACCGTCACAATCGATGGTGGGAAGCCCGGTCTTCAATGACAAAAGCAGCGGGAAGAAGGTGGAAAAACCGCCCAATTCTACGGGATAATTATATCCCAACTTCTTCCCGTCGCGAGCGGCGAGATCCTGCAGAACCGCAAATGCATTCGCCGCCCACTGGGAAAAGTCCACACCTGCGATAGCTGCGGGTGCGCCCATGCCCGCTGTCGCAGCGGCATATGTACCATCCGGCATATCGGAGGCATCTATCATCTCCACGCTCAAGGTCTTGCCAGGATGATCCTTTTTGTAGGATTCCAGCAACATCATACCACTAGAAATAGAGCCGCCGCCTCCGCCGCCCATCAGCGTAGCACCCCAGATAATGTCTCGCATGTTCTCTTCATTCAGATACGTTTTAGCCATGATGTATACTTCCTTTCTATTTTAAATTGGTTTTCAGTCAGTTTACCGCTGGGGAGGGCACATATAGGTGATGCGGCTTTGCTTCAAGCCCATCTTGGCGGACAGCTCCAGCAGCATAACCGCTGCCTGCGCTGCCTCGATGACCGGGATATCATACCCCTTTAATAGCAGGCCAGCCTGTACGTCTTCGGCAACATCCACCATGGCCGTGCAGCCCAATGCCACTGCCTGTGCACCGTCCGTGGTGATCGCATTGATGGCTTCCTCTATGAGTGCTTTTACGAGGCGGTCATGTTGCTGCAGTTCTTCCACGGGAATGTCGATGCTGCGGACGCAGCAGACTCGACCCTCCAAGTGAGATTTCGCGACCTCGCCTTCGATCATAGGCAGAACATTTTTCATCACGGAAATGATGGCGATTTTGTCAGCCAGCCCCAGGGCGAGATGCATTGCGGGTTCAAAGCCACCAAACACGGGGATATTCACTAACTCGCGTGCGGCTTTGACAGCCGGGTCACCGAAGCAGTTGATGAATATTCCATCACAACCCTCCGCTTCAGCTTCCTTGCATAGGCGAAGTACATCCGGGCCTGCCATAGCTTCGTCATACTCACATTCAATAGACGGTGTACCAACCTTGATCTGGGAAGTACTTAGTTCCGTGTCGGGTGACAGGTACTTGCGAATGTACTTGATCATCTCAGGAGTGATGACCGGGCCAGTAACTGGAATGATATTCTTGATTTTCATAGTTTGTCCCTCCATGTAAAATCACGTTGTTGGCTTTATGCACTAACACCCTTCTTCACAGGGGAAATACTGCCGACCTCATCCTCTACATAATCCGGACCGACGTAGATCTTATCGCTGTTTTTGAAGATTAAAGAGAGCACCAGATAAACCACGGCCGTGGTTACAATGGAATTGATGGCAGCAATGCCCCAATGCACCGTAAAGCCAACCGCCCCCCCGGCGATCCATGCGATCAGGGCCAACACATTGCAGAAGTGGTGCTTTACGCCTTCGCCATAGTGGTATTCGCCCTTACGAATGATGAAGTAATCCACAATGACGATACCTGCCACCGGAGGGATGGCCGTGCCGAGATAGCCGAGAAAGGTTAGGAAGTAGTTGGTAATGCCTAAGGAGCTCAGAACAATGCCCACCACACCGAAAATACCCGTCAGTATATGCTTGTTGGCGCGGGGGAGGATCGTGGTCAGTGCCAATGTGCCAAAGTAGAGGTTGCCATCGTTGGAGGTCCACTGTGCGAACACCAGTATCAGGAGTGCCCAGTAGCCGAGGATCTGCAGCAGTGCGGTAGGCACATCACCCGTTCCGCAGGCCGCGCAGGTGATGTAGCCGGCCATGGTCATAAATACATTGGCAATCAAAAAGCCACCCACGGAACCCCATGTAGAGGCCTTTCGGCTTTTGCCCATTCGTGAAAAATCCGGCTGCAGACAGGCACCAAAAGCATAGCCGCCCACAACTGCCACCACAGCGGTGGGAATGGTCATGCCGGTATAGCCGATGGTGATGCCGTTAAAAGCCTCCAACGAGCCGATTTTGACAATTGCCAAAATGCAGGAAAGCACACACATGACCAGAATAAGTGGACTTGCCCAGTTGGACAACCACTCAATGCCCTTATAGCCGATCAAGGCGGTAGTCATCATCAGAATACCGCCCCAAACGCCGGCAACGGTCTGGCTTGTGATCCAGCCGCCGGCCGGAAACATGGCGTGAATTGTTGCGCCGAAGAAGGTGGCTTGGTAGCCAAAGAAGCCCACAGCTACCAGCAGCAGCATTAACGATACGATGTAGGAGCCGATCGTACCAAAAGACTCTCTCAGCAGCATGGACAGGCCAACGCCGGTCTTCGTGCCGACCCAACTCAAAAAGCCGCCCAGTACTGCCAAAATGATAGAGCCAATGACCGTGGCGATAAACGCCTGCGTCAGTGTCAAGCCGCCTACCATTCCGGCACCGATGTAAATGCCGGACAGCGCGATGATTTGTCCCACCAATGTGGCAACAACGCCGTAATTACTGCGCCGGTACTCTGTGGGAACAGGTGCGGTAGACCAGTCATTCTTCACTAAGTATGCGATTCGTTTTTCTTGATCCATTGTGTCATCCTCCTTACATGTGATTTCTCTTTTTGTTGAAAGAAGTTCTCCCTGCTTTTATTGTACTTTTTGTGGTGAAAAAGTTCTTCATCTGTAAAGAGGAAAAAGTGACCCGTAATTTGTCTGTATAGCCGAAAACGAGAATGCTGTTGTGAATCTTGCACAAAAATGCGGCTCCCAATTTTGGGAGCCGCATTTTTGCCCGCATAGGGAAAGGTGAAGAGGAACTGTGCTATGCCAGCTTTTCCAGTATACGTATAACAAGCTCTGCTGTTACGCGTATACTCTCTATGTCGCAGGATTCATCGGGAGAATGGACATCTGTGAGAGAAGGACCTATGGCGATCATATCCAAGTCGGGGTTCTTTTCAAAGAATGCACCACACTCCAATCCGCCGTGTACGGGTTCAACAACCATATTCCGCCCTGTCAACTCGGAATACACCTCGCAAGCCAGCGGAACCAATTCGCTGTGAGGATTTACCGCCCATGCCGGCACATGATCCCCTTGTGTATAGGTAAAGCCGAACGCCTCTGCAATGAGACGGGATGCGCGAAGCATCTCCTCTGCTCGGTATGCCACGCAGCTTCGTTCCATCGCTTCCAATGTGATCGTCTGATCATCTATTTTGAGGAATCCCAAGTTCTGGGAGCTCTCAGTTAGAGTCGTTACAAAGGGGCTCATTGTGTTAATGTTGTTGGGAAGTGTATTCAAAAGAGATATCAAGGCTCTGCCGATTTCGGGGTGTAAAACCTGTGAAGGGGCTTTTTCATCGTTGATAGTCAACGCATAACTGTGTTCAATGTCACCAAAAGCCGCCGCAAAATCCTTTTTATATGCGCTTAAGAGCTCCTTCGCTTGGCCTTTACTTCCTGCCGGGATTGTAATAACTGCTTCCGCCTGTGCCGGGATAGCGTTCTTCGCTTGACCGCCGTGGAAATCAGCGATTTTGATGGGTATCCCCGCCTCTGCTATTCTGCTTAGAGCTGTGGCCAAGCATACCAACGCATTTGCCCGACCAAGGTTGATCCCAACGCCGGAGTGTCCGCCCAGCAATCCCTTCAGCGTAATTTTTACAGCATGATCGTCAGCAGATGGTGCTGTCCACTCTGCTTTTCGCGTAAAGCTGAGAAAGTCGCCGCCAGCCGCTGAATTGCAAAGAGAACCCAGCCATTCCCAGTCCAAATTGATCAGATAGGCACCGTCTAAATATTTGTCAGGCATGGCAATAGACGACATACCGTCCTCCTCGTTTACGGTAAGAATGACACGCAGCGGTCCGTGCACAAGTGACTCGTCCTGCAGCAGGTACAGGGCCAAAGCCACGCCAATCCCATCGTCTGCGCCCAGGCTTGTTCCTTTCGCCCGAAGAGTTTTCCCATCATTTATTACTTTGATTGGATCCTTCAAAGGATCGAAAGGCACGCCCTCAGCGGCTACGCAAACCATATCCATGTGTGCTTGAATAATCACCAATGGTGCACGCTCATGACCGGGCGCAGCTGGCTTGTCGATAATAACATCGCCAATAGCATCCTGTTCCACGGTGAGCCCACGCTTTTGGGCCCATTCCACCAAATACGCGCCGATTTTCTCCTCGTGATGGGATGGACGAGGGATCTCGGCGATTGCCATGAATTCTTTCAGAGTAATCTCTAATGCACTTGATTTCATTGCGAGGCCACCTTTCATTAAAATATATCTAAAGTATACGACTTTCGCTCCCATTTGTATTTGCCTTTTCCGACAGTTTTTTGTGCCAAAAATAATCGAAAACATTTAAAGTTCCATGCCGTGAAGGTTTCATGACATGGAACTATTTATCAGTATTTTATATTATTGCGAGCATGAAGCAGCCGATTCAATGCTAATGCTTTGTATAGTGAGTACACTCCCGGCATTTCAGCGATATCGTATCCCAGTTTTCGCTTGATATTGTTTAACCGATATTTCACCGTACTTTCGTGAACATGCAGATACTTCGCAGTTGCTGCAATATTTTTGTCTGCATCGATCAAATAGGCGGACAATGTATCAATCGCCGTCTTTTCGTCGCGCCCCTGCAACGGTTTAAGGGTAAGGCGATATTTTTCCGGCAGAACCGTTGCCCTGTGAAGGGTGTCATGGCAATTTCCGGCAAAGCTGAGCTCTCGTTGCGTAAGCACCGTTTTATGCGCGTAGATAGCGCAGGCTGTGGGGAAGTATTCTTCTAAGAGTAGATACGCTCTCTTTGCATCGGTAATAGAGTCCAGGGCACCGCACCAGGTCAATATCATTCCCGGGTATTGCTCCTGCAGATATTTTGTGAGGCTTTCACATAGGTCCTTGTCAAACTCCAAATACTTGTCGTCATTCATGAAAGCCACCACGCTGTTGTCGAAGGTGTCAACGATTCCTGTTTTTCTGTTTGCCCGCAGATGCTTTTTGATTTCGTATTTGATATTTGCCCTATCCGCGCTGCCATAGGTATACTTTTCTGCCGGCGAAGGGCAGATGACCCACATGATACGCAGCGGATGGAGATCCAAACGCATTGAATTTGCAAACCGATATACTTCATCGGCGGGCTCGACCAGAACCATACGAACAAGATCATCCTGTGTTTTTTTCCGCAGATCGTCATCCCAAATGTCGTATGATGACTGCAGTACCTCCGATGCCTGCAAGAGCTTTGTGTCCTCGGTTGTCCCCGCTGCCATGATAGAGAATAAAGTGAAGCGGCTTTTCATTTTCGTAGCAAAAGAGTTTTTGCATATTACATAATTGCAGTCTTTCCAAAGGAAGGTGACGGGAAAATCATCAGACTCGTCTATGTGGTCGTACACGCTGTTACGGAACTCCTCGTTTATAGACATCGGCCAAGGCGCAAAGCCACACTCCTTTCCGTCTTCGTCAACCAACAAAAATGTATATTGGCATCGGTCGCTTAGCAGCCGCAGGATGCCGCTGATACTGCGCTGCTGCTCTCGCATCATGGAAATCTGCCGCAGCAGTTGGGTGGCAAAGCGGGTCTCATTCTGCTGATCTCGGAAGATGTGCATCAGGACCTCTGTGATAACATCGCTATAACGCAGCGAGTAGTCGTTGCGGGGCATAACAATGAGTGGAAAATCCAGCTCGTTTGCAACCTGAACGAGCTTTTGGTCTACATTTTCCATGTAGTAGCCCACATAGTAAAGAACGATGGCCGCCTCGCCCACCGCATGGAGCCTGCGAATGGCCTCGCATTGCGCGTCCACATCATCTTTGATTGAAATAAACGCAGTCAGAATAATCTCGTTCCCCAAAAAGAGGGTTGGCCATAGCAAACGTTTTGGCATACTCCAGCACGGATACGGTAGAAACGTATTGGTCTAACCCTGCGTGTCCTGCCAGTACCTCCGCATTCCGCAAAGACGGCAGTTTCAAGCAATCTCTAACTGTAATACTCATCGTACTGCACCATCCAATCTTAGTACACTGCATTTTACTTGCCAGTTCGTGTATGCTTTACGTTGCTTTTTGCATGCCACATTCAATTGGCAATAATAGCACTCGTTTATTATGATAGGGCCGCCAATAACAGCCAACAGTGCTAATATTACCACCAACGACCACCTGATTAGTGACTTCTTCATAGAATCACCCCCAATTATACTGGTCAAAATTGCCGCGGAAAAAATGCCCTGCCTTTCGGCAGGGCATTCGTTCTCGTATCTACGCCGCCGAAGTTTACAACACACAACAGCGTTGTATTTTATAATAGCACATTTTGCTGCGGTAGGCAAGAAGTTAGTAAATGTGTACAGAGTTTAGTTGGTTCATGTATCAGCACAGACCTTTAACCTGATTTTGCTTACGATGTTGTTGCTTTTGAAAGGTGGATTGCTTGCAATTACCCCTGTATAGAGTATATACTTAAAAATAAGAGAATTCGACGACCAACGCGGATACGAAAGAGAGACAGTGATCATGACGGTGGAGCCGAAACGACAGAAGCGCCCATACAGTTACTACGAAAAGACCATCAACGAATACAGCTATCGTTCTATGGAGCGAGTGAGCAAAACATGCCCGGAGAAGGTCGAGGCACTTTTGCTCCGGTTTCCGTTTGATGATTCTCAAGACAAACAGCTCCGGCGGGCATTGCGTCGATGCCGCATCTATCCGGGGCAAGGGTGTTATGATGATTGCTACAGTGCGGGAATGCAGGCGTACTTGTATAGCATTCATCGCTGCGCCCTGATGGGTTATACAAATGTGATCGGATACATTGCCAAGATGCAGAGAATTTATTTGATTTGCGCAATCGTTGTTTATCGAGATACGGCATATCTGTGTAAAGAGCATGGGCTTAGAGAAACGCGCCTTGAACAGGTGGGGTATGTGATCGTGTAGAAATTCTTAGCCTATTTCGTTCTGTATCTAAATCCTACATCGTTTCCCATCTGTGACAACATATGTGGAATATAAGGTTTGCGAAAGGGGTTTTGATAGTGAATTGCGGCATGGCTCGCCGACAGGGGCGGATGCGAAACACGGCATATCTGCTGTGCTACTTGCTGACGCTGCTATTGGTGTAGACGATACTGCTCCAACCATCTGATGCGCGGGTACTTGGACTGACTCGCCTTACCGTCGTACTACTGCATTTTTCTCCGGTGGAGATACTGCTTGCTGGCTCTTGCCATGCAGTACATTAGCCGGGAGCAAAGCGAGGCCACATCACCGAATGGTACTGGAGATTGGACGCTCTTTCGCCGCATCTATCTGCCTCAGGTGAAGGACACCACCCATGTTGCGGGAAGGCTGGCCTTTCCGAAACAGTGAGGCATGGTGGAGTTGCCGCGGATACTGCTGTCAGGCGAAAGCAAGCAGCCCCTGTCCATTCCCCTGATTTGCGCAACCTTCGCCGCCCCATACGCTTGAGCCGCCTTATATCTGCTGTCTGTGATAGTCGTGGTGGTGATAACGACCATATGTACACAAATCATGTATAAAGAAGGGTATACCGGGATTCTTTGATTACAGCGTGGTCATTTTTGCGCCGCCACACGCAGACACCGCAGAACTTGCATTTTGTGCAATAATGGGTATAATAAGAATAGAAATACTTGGCGGGGAGGAATGTGTATGGTCTATACGATAGATGACCTGCAGCGTATTATTGCGCCTATCGCAGAGCAGTACGGACTGCGGGCCGTGTATGTCTTTGGCTCCTACGCCCGCAGAGAGGCCAATGCCGACAGTGATATTGATCTGCTGGTCGATTTGACCGGCACAAATATCCGGTCGCTGTTTGCGCTTGGAAGTGTATACTGCGACTTGGAATCTGCATTGGGAAAAAGTATCGATCTTATTCCTGTAAGCGCATTGGAGCAGACCAGCAAGAGTACGTCTGACGATCTATTCCGCAATGCTGTCCAAACAGAAAGGGTACGAATTTATGATGCAGCAAGCTGACAGACAACGCCTTACTCACATTTACGAATACTGTGTTTCTATTGAGAAGGCCATTCAGCACTTCGGAAGCGACTTCCAGTCGTTTGATAGCGATGAAGATTTCCAACATTCACTGTCATTCTGCTTGCTGCAGAACGGGGAACTGGGCGGTGGTTTATCTGAGGAGTATCGCCGTGAGACAGCCAACCGTGTGCAGTAGGGGCCGATGAAAGCCATGCGAAATATGGTTGCCCACGGTTATGGCAAAATGGATCGCCGGATTATTTGGGAGACAGTGACGACGGATATTCCCGCGTTAAAGGCTTTTTGCGAGGAACAATTGAACATTTGAGACTTTTCTGTAATACGGAAAACAGGAATGTATTTTCCACAAGGGGGCGGCATCGTCAGGAGATGATTTCTCTAAACGAACAATATGTTTCTCAACGCTGTGATTTTGGTTGCAATTTATCCAGGTATTTGATAGACTAGTTTTAAGACTGTTAGGTTGTTTTCTCATTCTTTCGGGTTAAGGAGCAGGCATGTATCAATTTAGAGATCCGATTCATGGGTTTATTCCGGTTAGCGAAGAGGAGTTGTGCATAATCAATTCTCCTCCGTTTCAGCGATTACGAAATATACATCAACTTGCAACGACATATTTGGTTTACCACGGTGCAGAGCATACTCGTTTCGGCCATTCAGTAGGCGTAATGCACTTGACTTCTCGCGTTTTTGATTCCGTTACGGCAAAAGTGCCGCATCTTTTTTCTGAAGACGATGATGAGAATTCTCGCAAGATCGTATGGTATCGACAACTATTACGCCTTGTTGGTCTGACGCATGACTTGGGGCATGCGCCTTTTTCCCATGCCTCAGAAGAACTGTTTGTTGGAGGAAAGGAACACGAAGACTTCACGAAGCTAATTATCTGCGAAACCGAGATTGCTGATTACATTAGAGCTATTGGGCAAAGATTTAAACTTGAATATGGTCCACAATATGATATTACACCTGAACTCGTTTGGATGATTTATGATGGCAAGGATGTTACAGATGATCGGTTCATCATGCCGGACTTCCTTTTCTTGAAGAGTTTTATGGATGGTGAACTCGACTGTGACAAAATGGATTATTTGTTGCGGGACTCGAAGTACTGTGGTGTTTCCTATGGAAAGTATGATTTGGCGCGCTTTGTGTCTACGTTAACTGCGTATAAGCAGGACAATACACTTCAACTTGCGATTGAACGGGGTGGTATTCAAGCGTTAGAGGAGTTTGTTTTAGCGCGATACTTTATGTTCATTCAAGTGTATTTTCATAAAACTCGTCGCTATCTTGACAAGGCTCTTGTTAATGGGCTGAAGGCAATTTTACCAGATGGGAAGTATCCTGAAAACGTTGAAGAATATCTCAAATGGGACGATGTTCGCGTTTTGCATTTATTTTCGGAGTCAGAAGATCCTGCTGTGTTGGCATTTAAATCCCGGAAAATAATGACGTGCGTACATGAGTCAAAAGCTCATGCCGAGAAATCAGAAAAGAAAACTGCTCGTCTAATATTTAGCCTTTTGAGATCCGAATATGGAGACAGAGTCCTGTTTGACAGTGTGGATAAAGCTGCGCACAAGCTTACGCCTTTTTTGCTGGAACCGCATGACGATAGTGGAAAAGGAATTATGATTATTGACGAAAAGACGTGTGATGTTAAAAACATTATGGAAGAATCTATTATTTTGGAATCTATTGTTCACCCTATAAGTATTAGTCGAATATATGCGGAAAAAGAGATTGCTCCTGAAGTTATAGCGAAGATTAAGGAGTATCAAGATTCGTAAGCGTAGCAGATACAGGAGGAGAAAAATGGTCAACAGTAAAGCAATTGTGAATATTGTCGGCAGAATAACCAATAGTGGATCTGCCCCTTGTAAGAAAACGCTCCAAAAAATTGTTTTCCTAATTGAAGCAAAACATATTGAACTCGGCTGCGATTATGGAATTCATTTTTATGGCCCATACAGCGCCGATTTGGATTTTGCGGTACGTGAGCTTTGCGATGAGGACATACTGAAAATTGAATATACTCCGATGGAACATCTGATTTCTGTTGTAGACACAGACTACGCGGGCGGATTCAACGATGACAAAATAAACAGTGTGGTGGACGAATTCTCTAAAGATAGTCCTAGCGAACTTGAATTGCTTGCTACAGCGCTTTACGTCTATCTAAAAGCAAAAGATGTTTCTGCGGTGAAACAGGGTGTGATTAAGATTAAAGGCGAAAAGTATTCAGAGACCCGCATCGATGAGGCTATAAAGAGGCTAAAAAGAACTGGGTATATTACCGCATAGTTGAATATGACTATTGTAGTGAATGCCGCAATGATAATTTTGACCATACATCTTCTGACCCAAACCGTGACCCAAAAGCCGAAATGACGGGAGAGGGGCGGATGGCATCATCCGTCCCTCTCCGGCTGTTTTTTGTGGGCTACATGGTCTGGCTGATGACGCTGCCGATGTCCTTCAAGATCTTCTCATGGGTGTGGCGGAAGGAGTCCGGGTCGAACATAGTGCCGGTCTTGGGCGATACGAACAGGTAGGGACTGTGTGGGTGCTTTGCGTGTTCCTCCACTGGTGCTGCCATTGTGGTGATAATAATAAACATCCAGACTCTTATCCGCCAACAAGAACAGCTTGCCATCTGCGTTTTGCAGCACACGCCACTTGATCGGCTCGGTCAGATAGTCGCCGTTTCCGTCACTGCTCTGCTTGTAATTGCCGAAATAGACGCTGCTCTTCTGTGCGCCTTTAATCTGTGCTACCGGATTGCTTTGTGCTGCTGGATCGCTTGTGGCATCCGCCGCAAATGCTACTGTCGGCACCATCGTCAGCACCATTGATCGGCCTGTGATTGGCCTTTGCAGCACGAGCAGATGCGAATAGGCGTTG
>CDZH01037180.1_pt1 | contig 12126 bp, 9 predicted proteins | sample 557721 | NCBI WGS metagenome assembly CDZH01 (sample SAMEA3182062, study PRJEB8094) | gut metagenome | biome: human; feature: gut; material: Stool; isolation source: human stools | place: Canada | collected 2013-01-14
CCGACCAGAGAACGGTGTACGCATTCCAAGGGCTGTATCAAAACGGTGCAGCGGCATATCTGGAAGGACTATGAGGAATTGGCGGACGATGCCAGATATACGCCTGCGTACGCACAGCTCTATAAGCGCCGAAAAGAAACCATTGAACGGGTCTTCGCGGACGCCAAGGAAAAACACGCGATGCGTTATACACAATACAGAGGCTTGGCTCAGGTGACGAACTGGGTGAAGCTTAAGTTTGTTGCCATGAACTTGAAAAAGTTGGCCACATGGAAATGGAGGGACCTGTTGTCCTTGTTTCGCTTTGCTGTTTTTTCGCTCATATATGTTCGGGACCCAGTCTGCTCCTGAGTGCAGACCGGGTTCCTCGACAGACTGAAAGCTCCCCTGTCTACTTTTGATAAAGTAGACAGGGGAGCTTTTTTTGCTGTCAGATTTTCTTATCTTAACAGTGTTGGCCGTCGGCGGGACGCTTTTGTTCTCTTTTCTTACGGCAGCGGGATCTCCTTGATGTCAAAGAGCGTCTTGAGCTCCACCGACGTGCGGGAGTCGCCGTAGGTCTTGATCTCGGCGAGCAGCGCGTCCAGCTCCTTCGTGTCGCGCACGGCGAACTGGAGCAGCGCGTTGAACACACCGATCACATGGTGGTGGCTGATGACCGCGGGGCTCTGCTCGCAGAAGACACAGAACGCAGCGTACTTCTCCGGCTCGAGCGACACGGAGATAAAGCCCGTGATGTTGCAGTCCAGCCGCGTGCGGTCGATGTCGATGCGGTAGCTGCGGATCACGCCGCATTCCTCCATGCGGCGGATGCGTTCGGAGACGGCGGGCGGCGTCAGCCCCACCTGGTCGCCGATGTGGCGCAGGGTGCAGCGGCTGTCCGCCTGCAGGATATTGAGGATCTGATAATCGGTTCGATCCATAGCTTTCTCTCTTTCTCCCTCTTTGCCCTTACATCACGCGGCCGCGCTTGATGACCTTCTTGGCAAGGTTGCTGCCGAAGCGGTAGCAGATGTAGTCCAGATCCGGCGCGTCCCAGATGACGAGGTCGCCGAGCTTGCCCGCCTCGACCGTACCGACCTTGTCAGCCATGTCGATGGCCGCCGCGCCGTTGAGCGTTACGGCGGTCAGCACCTCCTCGGGCGTGAGCCGATACTTCAGGCAGCCGAGGTTGATGACGAACTGCATATTCAGGCACGGGCAGGAGCCGGGGTTGAAGTCCGTCGCCATCGCGACGGGCACACCCGCGTTCACCATGTCGCGCGCGGGCGCGAACACTGCGCCGAGGTTGAAGCTCGTCGCGGGCAGCAGGCAGGCGATCACGCCGCCCTTTGCCATCGCCTCGATGCCCGCGGGCGGGCAGACGATCAGATGCTCCGCGGAGATCGCTCCCAGCTCGCCGGCGAGCTGGCTGCCGCCGATGGCCTCGATCTCGTCGGCGTGGATCTTGGGACGCAGACCGTACTTGAGGCCCGCCTCGAGCACCTGACGGGACTCCTCCACCGTAAAGGTGTCGGCCTCGCAGAACACGTCGCAGAACTTTGCGATGCCCTGCTCCTTAACGAGCGGCATCATCTCCTCACACACAAGGCGGATGTACTCGGCGCGGTTGGCTTTGTACTCAGCGGGCACAAGGTGCGCGCCCATGAAGGTCGCGACCATGTCCATCGGGTGCTGCTCGTCGAGGTCGCGGATCACACGCAGCGCCTTGAGCTCATGCTCGGTGGCAAGACCGTAGCCGCTCTTGGCCTCGCAGGTGGTCGTGCCGAAGGCCATCATCTCGTCGAGCGCCTTCGCCGCCTTGGCGGTCAGCTCCTCCTCGGTGGCTCCGCGCGTGGCGTTGGTGGTGGACTGGATGCCGCCGCCGGCATTTTGGATCTCAAGATAGGTCTTGCCGTGCAGCTTCATGCCCAGCTCGTTCTGCCGCCAGCCGCCGAAAATAAGGTGCGTATGGGCGTCCACGAGACCCGGCGTGACGAGCTTTCCCTCGGCGTCGACGATCTCCGCCCCCTCGGCTGCGGGAGCCTCGCCGGTGCCGACGGAGGCGATCACGCCGTCCTCGATGAGCACCCACGCGTCCTTGAGAAGCTTGATCTTACCCTGCTCGCTGCCGCGATGGGCGCTTTTGCCCTCGGGCGTGGCGAGCAGGCCAATGTTTTTCACCAGTAACTTCTTCATAAAAGCGGTTCCTTTCTTACGGTAAAGGGACTTGTTTCTTTGATAATAACACAAAAAGGGGCATATTGCTATGCCCCTTTTTGATTTTATTTTTTAGTCGAGGTATTCCTTGACGACCTTTTCGCACAGAGCATCATCCGCGAGGTACGGCATGGTGATGTGGTCCTGGCCCTCGTACATCTTGTTGTACTCGGCCACGGTGGTCATGGCGTTCTCATTGCGCGCCCAGCTGCGGCGGGCCACGCCGACCATGGTATCCCAGGGCATGGACATACGCAGGATGGTATCGACGCGCTCGGAGCCGTCGAGCACCATGCCGAAGCCGCCGTTGATGGCGCGGCCGATGCCGGTGCCGCCGCCGTTGTGCAGCGCGATGTAGCTCATGCCGCGAGCCGCGTTGCCGGCGTAGCACTGGGTCGCCATCTCGGCCATGATGTTGGAGCCGTCCTTGATGTTGCTGGTCTCACGGAAGGGCGCGTCGGTTCCGCCGGTATCGTGATGGTCACGGCCGAGGATGACGGGGCCGATCTCGCCATTGCGGACCATTTCGTTGAACTTGAGCGCGAGGTTCATGCGGCCCATGGCATCCTGGTAAAGGATGCGGCACTGGGTGCCGACGACCAGCTTGTTCTTCTCCGCGTCGCGGACCCAGACGTAGTTGTCGTAGTCCTGATAGCGGCGGTTGTGCGCCTTGATGTACTCGGCAGCCGCCATGTCGGTCTTGTGCAGGTCCTCGGGGTTGCGGCTCAGGCAGCACCAACGGAACGGGCCGTAGCCGAAGTCGAAGAGGCAGGGGCCGAGGATATCCTCGACATAGGACGGGAAGATGAAGCCGTCGAGGTCGTTCTCGCCGTTCTTGCAGATGCTCTTCACGCCGGTATCGTACACGGCCTTGAGGAAGCTGTTGCCGTAGTCGAAGAAGTAGGTGCCGCGCTCGTGGAACTTGCAGATCATCTCATAGTGATGCTGCAGCGTCTTGTCAACGAGCTTGCGGAAGCCCTCGGGGTCCTTGTCCAGCATCTCGGTGCGCTGGGCGAAGGTGAGGCCCTGCGGGCAGTAGCCGCCGTCGTAGGGAACGTGGCAGGAGGTCTGGTCGCTCATGAGGTCAACGTGAACGTTGTGCTCATAGAGGTACTCGAGCAGATCGACGATGTTGCCGCAGTAGGCAACGGCGCAGGGCTTGCCCGCCTTCTGGTGCTCGAGGGCGATCTTGGTCGCCTCCTCGAGGGAGTCGGTGCGGTGGCTGACCCAGCCCTGGGTGTAGCGGGTGTCGATACGGGAATCGTCGACCTCGGCGATGATGGACGCGGCGCCGGCGATCTCGGCAGCCTTGCCCTGCGCGCCGCTCATGCCGCCTAAGCCCGCGGAGATGAACAGACGGCCAGCGAGGTCCTTATCGTTGGGGATGCCGAGCTTGAGACGGCCGGCGTTGAGCAGCGTGTTGAACGTGCCGTGGACGATGCCCTGGGGGCCGATGTACATCCAGCCGCCCGCGGTCATCTGACCGTAGTTGGCAACGCCGAGCGCGGCGGCGCGGTTGAAGTTCTCCTGATCGTCGAAGGTGCCGACCATCAGGCCGTTGGAAATGATGACGCGGGGCGCCATCTTGTGGGAGTGGAACAGGCCCAGAGGATGGCCGGACATGACGACCAGCGTCTGCTCGTCGGTCAGCTCCTCAAGGTACTTCTTGATGAGGCGGTACTGCATCCAGTTCTGGCAGACCTGACCGGTCTCACCGTAGGTGACCAGCTCATAGGGATAGAGCGCAACGTCGAAGTCGAGGTTGTTGTCGATCATGACCTGAATGGCGCGGCCCTCGATGCACTTGCCCTTGTACTCGTCGATGGGCTTGCCGTAGAGCTTGCCCTCGGGACGGAAGCGATAGCCGTAGATGCGGCCGTGCTCCTCGAGCTCGGCGGCGAACTCCTTGGCCATCTGCTCGTGATGGTCGGGGTGGATGTAGCGCAGAGCGTTCTTGATGGCGAGCGCCTTATCGGCCTCGGTCAGGTGGGATTCGCGGCGGGGTGCGCGGCGATAGCAGGATTCCATCTTCGGGTACTCGGGAAGATCGTAGTCCAGCTTGATCGTCATGGCTTCGTCAGCGAGATTGATCATGGGGTGTTCCTCACTTTCTAAAATTTTTCGATTTCTCTCAATTTTCGGTTTTATCTCAAAAGAATCTTGTGCAATTTGCTTTACATCTTGCATTATAGCAAGAACCTGCTATAATGAAAAGAACTTCTATTGTATTGTTGTCATACTTTTTTAGTATAGTACATCAGGAGGTGCATTTCCATGACCATTCGCCAGCTTGAATACTTCTGCGCGGTCGCGGAGGGGCGCAGCATTTCTGCCGCCGCCCGCGCCCTGCACGTTGCCCAGCCGCCCATCTCGCGCCAGATCGCCCAGCTCGAAGCCGAGCTCGGCGTGCAGCTTTTCGCCCGCGAGAGCCGCGGCATGAAGCTCACCGAGGCCGGGCAAGCCCTCTACCGCCAGAGCCGCTCACTTTTTCTCAATCTCCGGCGCGTGGAGAAAAACGTCCGCAGCATCGGTGCCGGCGAGGGCGGGCGCATCAACGTCGGCGTCATCTACTCCGCCATGCCCTATGCCCTGCATTATTTGGAGGCGTACCACGCCCGCTATCCCAAGGTCGAATTCTACATCCGTCTCGGCTCCCCGCAGGACCTTTTGAACGACCTGGACCGCGGCGAGCTGCACGTCCTCTTTCTCCGCCGCTCCACGCAGGAGTCCGGCAGCCTGCACGAGCGCATCCTCGGCGAGGACGCGCTGGAGCTCATCATGACCGCCGCGACCGATCCCGCGCCGGAGCTGGACGCCGTGCCCATCGAGCGGCTGCGCGGCGTGCCGATGTGCCTGCTGCGCTCGGACGATCTCTGGGGCTACAACGATTATCTGATGAAGGAGTGCCGCCGCAGCGGCTTTGAACCGAACGTGCCCTGCCAGTGCTACGATACGCCCATGGCGATGCAGCTCGTGCGCTCGGGCTTCGGCATCAGCTTCCTGCCGCATTCCATCGTCGAGACGCACCCGAACTCCGGCATCTACGCCAAGCCGCTGCGCGGCATCCCCGCCAAGTCCTACCCCGTCCTCGTCTGGAGCGACGACGTGCAGGGCGCGCCCTGCGTGCAGCGCTTCATCGCGGAATCCTGACCGGCGCGGCTTTACTTAAAAAAATTAAGCGCCCCGAAACAAAAGAGAAAGAAAACCTGTTTACGCCCGCCCGGGCACACGGTATAATGACAGCGTAAGCATCAAAATACAGGTTGGAAATTGTCTGACCTGACAAAAACGGAGGAAACTTATCATGGCACGACTGATCGAATGCATCCCCAATTTCAGCTGCTCCAAGGAAAAGGACGAAGCCACCTATAACGAGCTCGTCAAGACCGCGCAGAGCGTCCCCGGCTGCACCCTGTTCGACGCCCAGACCGACGGCAACCACAACCGCTGCGTTTTCACCCTCATCGGCTCCCCCGAGGCCATCGAGGAGGTCGCCTTCCAGCTCACGAAGGTCGCCACCGAGCGCATCGACATGAACAAGCACCACGGCGAGCACAAGCGCATGGGCGCGACCGACGTCATCCCCTTCGTCCCCCAGATGGACGTGACCGTGGAGGAAGCCGTCGAGATGTCCAAGCGCGTCGCCCAGCGCATCTGGGACGAGCTGAAGGTCCCCTCCTTCCTGTATGAGGACAGCGCCACCCGTCCCGAGCGCCGCAACCTCGCCACCTGCCGCAAGGGCGAGTTCGAGGGTATGCCCGAGAAGCTCCTGCAGCCCGAGTGGGCTCCCGACTACGGCGAGCGCAAGATCCACCCCACCGCCGGCATCACCGCCATCGGCGCCCGTATGCCGCTCGTCGCGTTCAACTGCAACCTCGAGACCAGCGACGTTGAGGTCGCCAAGAAGATCGCCAAGGTCATCCGCGGCTCCTCCGGCGGCTTCCGCAGCTGCAAGGCCATGGGCTTCATGCTCGAGGACCGCGGCATCGCGCAGGTCTCCATGAACATGGTCAACTATGAGGATACCCCGCTCTACGTCACCTATGAAATGATCAAGGCTCTGGCCGAGCGCTACGGCACCCGCGTCATCGAGAGCGAGATCGTCGGTCTGACTCCCGCCAAGGCGCTCATCGACTGCGCCGAGTTCTACCTCAAGGCCAAGGACTTCGACTGCAAGAAGCAGGTCATGGAGTATCATTTGATCGACATGGAGTAAACATTCAAAAATATGCCGTTGGCATATTTTTGAGAAGGCCGACACTCCGCTCTGCGCCTTGCCGCCGCCGGCGGCTCGACGCTCGCTCCGCGAGAAGTGTTTTTCGCCACGCACAGGTCGCGGCGAAAAACGATCTCAATTCATTTGCCGCCTGCGGGCGGCAAAGTCTGCGACGCAATCTAAGGAAAGGGAATCAATTCTATGAAACTTGCTGAACTGACCGTTACCGGCTTTGCCGACATCGTTTCCTCCGACGCGCCCGCGCCGGGCGGCGGCTCCTGCGCCGCGCTCTACGGCGCCATCGGTGCCGCGCTGACCGCCATGGTCGGCGGTCTGACCCAGGGCCGCAAGAAGTACGCCGAGTACGCCGAGCACGCCGCCGAGGTCGAGGCCAAGGGCAACGAGCTCAAGACCCGTCTGCTCGACGTGATGGACCGCGACACCGACGCGTTCAACGTCGTCTCCGCCGCCTTCGGTATGCCCAAGGACACCGACGAGCAGAAGGCTGAGCGCTCCGCCGCCATCCAGAACGGTCTCAAGGGCTGCACCAAGACGCCCATGGAGATGATGGAGCTGATCGACGAGACTCTCACCCTCGCCCACTCCCTGCTTGGCCGCTTCAACGACACCTCCGCGAGCGACCTGGGCGTTGCGTTCCTCTCCCTCAAGGCCGGTATCCAGGGCGCGTGGCTCAACGTGCTCATCAACGTCGGCTCGCTGAAGGATCAGGAGTTCGCCGCCGAGTACCGTGCCCGCGGCGAGAAGCTGCTCGCGCACGCGCTGCCTCTGGCCGACGAGTGCTACGCCGAGATCGTCAAGCTGATCGACGGCTAAAATTTATCTTGCCAAACGCAAAAGGCTTCGGTATCATCGTACCGAAGCCTTTTCGACAGAAAGAAGGTCCTTTTATGACGCTCACCCATCTGACCCCCGCCGATTACGTCACCACGCAGTGGTCCGGCGGCGCGACCACCCAGCTCGCCATCGCGCCGAAGGGCGCGGTGTATGCCGACCGCGATTTTCTCTGGCGGCTGAGCTCCGCGACCGTCGAACTCGACGAGTCTGACTTCACACCCCTGCCCGCCTATGACCGCGTGATCTCCACGCTGCGCGGCGATATGGTCCTCGCGCACAACGGCGGGGAACGACTGACGCTCCACCCCTACGAGATCCACGATTTTTCCGGCGCGGACGATACCCACTCCTGGGGCCGCTGCACGGACTTCAACCTCATGCTGCGCCGCGGGCAGTGCCGCGGCTGCGTCACCGCGCATTTCCCGCACGGCACGGAAACGCTTGCCCTCCACGCGGGCGAAACGGCCCTGCTTTTCTGCGGTGAGGGAAGCGTCACACTCCACGCGGGCACGGAAACGCTGACGCTCGCCGCGCACGAAAGCGCCCTGATCGGGGACGCGCCCGCGCAGCTCACCGTCGAGGGCAGCGCGAAGCTGATGCTTGCGCAGATGTACCGCTGAGGGAGGGAGCTGCATGACCGGAGAAGACGTCGCCGCGCGCGTCCACGCCTACGCATGGACCGACCGCAAGCCGGGGCTGGAGCGCACCCGCGCTCTGCTCGCCGCGCTGGGAAACCCCGAAAAAGCCCTCAAATTCGTCCACATCACCGGTTCGAACGGCAAGGGCTCGACCGCCGCGATGCTCGCCTCCGTTCTCACGGCGGCTGGATACCGCACGGGGCTGTTCACCTCGCCGCACCTCTACCGCTTCAACGAGCGCTTTCAGGTGAACGGCGCGCCCATCCCCGGTGCGGCGCTTGACCGCCTCGCGGAGCGTGTGCTCGCCGCGGCGGACACGCTTCCGGAGCATCCGACCGAGTTTGAGCTGATGACTGCCATCGGCTTTCTCTGGTTCGCGGAGGCCGGCTGTGACCTCGTCGTGGTCGAGGTCGGTCTCGGCGGGCGGCTGGACTCCACCAACGTCATTCCCGCGCCCGAGGCGGCGGTCATCACCAACATCGGGCTGGAGCACACCGCCATCCTCGGCAGCACCCTCGCCGCCATCGCCGCGGAGAAATCCGGCATCCTCAAGCCCGGCTGCCGCGCCGTGCTCTACGGTCAGAGCCGCGAGGTAGGGGAGATCGTCGCCCGCGCCTGCGTGGAAAAGAATATCCCGCTCACTGTCACGGACGACTCGCAGCTCACGCTGCTCTCGTCCGGCCTCGACGGACAGCGCTTCACCTACCGCGGCAGCGCGCCGCTGCTCCTGCCGCTGCTCGGCGACTATCAGCTCCGCAACGCCATGACCGTGCTCGACACGGTGGACGCGCTGCGCGCGCAGGGCTGGAATATCTCCGCCGACGCCGTCGCGCACGGACTCGCCGCCGCACGCTGGCCCGGACGACTGGAGCTGGTGCACCGCCGCCCCGACCTCATCATTGACGGCGGGCACAACCCGCAATGCGCACAGGCGCTTGCCGCCTCGCTGCGCGGGCTCTACGGCGGAAAAAAGCTCATCTTTCTCATCGGTGTGCTCGCCGATAAGGATTGGCAGAGCATGGTCGGCGAGGTTTTGCCGCTGGCCAAGGCCATCGTCACCGTCCGCCCCGAAAGCGATCGCGCTAAGGACGAAAACGAGCTGGCCGCGTGGGTCCGCGCACAGGGCGTCCCCGCCGAGGCGCACGCCTCCATCGGCGAGGCGCTGGACGCCGTGCTCGCTCTCGCGGGTCCCGAGGACGCCGTCTGCGCGTGGGGCTCGCTCTACAGCGTCGGCGAGCTGCGCCATTGTCTCGGCCTGTGCTGAGATTCGTCCGCGTGATATTCGGCATCCTCGGCGCGCCGCTGTTCCGGGAGCACACCTGCATGGATGGCGGCTATTGTGACTTCAAGCTAAAGCTCGGTGCCGAACCTCTGCCCTACTGGCCGCCGGTGTTCACGCAGGCGAACGATTACCGGTAAAGTAATATGTGACGAGTTTGTCACGAGGGCGGTGGTGGGCGAAATGACTTGAAATAAGGGATTTTTTCATAAAAACACCTCACATAATATTTATTTTTTCTTTCTCAAATAATCCGGGATCGCATCGTGGGAGATTTCATCCAAATCCACATTCAACACCTTGGGTATACTTCTGTTGCGGAGGACACTATTCAGCATGGATTGACTTACTGTGGCGTATATTTCTGTCGTTTGGACAGAGACATGTCCTAAAAAGTCGCGAATGTAAACTAATTCTGTGCCAGCCTCCAGCAAATGAACTGCTTTGCGAAGATTCATTGAATAAATCCGGGCGTATGTTCTTTGCTCTGGAAATGTATTTGCAAATAACGTTTCGGATACAGGCTGGGGTAATTGGTTCGCCGCGCTGATTTAAAAATAAAGGAGCATCTTTTTCTGCAGTTCCGAATTTGCGCTCAGCAATGAACTGCTGAAGAATCCTTGTGGGCCGGTTCATAAGAGGTACAACACGGCTTTTGCCGCCTTTACCGTGCAAAAGCACACTTGCGGGATTGCTAAATCGAATGTCTCCAACTCGTATGCCGCATAACTCCTGTGCCCTGGCTCCACTGTCGTATAAAAGACTCAGCAGTACGATGTCCCGTCGTTCCAGAGGTTTTCTGGGGTCTGGCATTTGCAGCAGGACTCTCAATTCCTCCACGGAAAAGTATGAAAAAATATGGCGAGGAGTCTTTTTCGGAGGAATACTTGCTATATTGGAGCAAATCTTTAATGCGGAGATACTGCGCTGAGAAGCATATTTGAAAAAAGCGGAAATAGCCGAAAGCCTTTGGTTTCGGGTTGAGGGACTGCAGTTACGGTGGGTTTCCAACCAATTCAAGAAGGATAAGATCACCTTGTCGGAAAAGTGTTTGTAGTCCAGCAAGTATGGTTTTATGTGCTGCTGTTCCGCCATATACTCCAGCAGAAGGCGGAAAGTATCTTGGTACGAGGCAATCGTGTTAGGGCTATAGTTGCGAACATTAGGAAGATACTCATCAAAATACGTCCCAAGGTGTTGAGAAAATGACGTTGTTTTCATGGTAGTACCTCCGGGAATATGTCACCCGTATCTTTTTCCGCACAATCCACTATGTGTTCGTAACATTCGGGCGTGAGGCGAAGATACAATTCCGTTCCATAAATATCTGTATGCCCCATATAAGTTGAAAGAATTGGTACGGAATAGAAACGATCTATTCCTCGTTTGCTCTGTAACTGTAATGTGTGTACCGCAAATGTATGCCGAAGACAGTGGACACAGACACCCCTCAACTGTTTAGGGTACGGATGACGGTCAATACCGGCAATTTCAAGAGCCCTCCTTAACCAAATATAGGGGGTAAGAGTTGAAAGAGGTTGTTTTTTGTGATTATAAAAAAAGAAATCCTCGGAATTAGGAAATGGATGCGCAATACTATGATATGTACGGCAAACATCAATCAGCGAGTTACTCATGGGAACCAACCGGTCTTTGTTTCCTTTGGCAGCCCTGATTAAAAGAGTTCCCTCTGTCCAGTCAATATCTTTATTTTGGAGAGAAACTGCTTCGCCAACCCTCAAACCGCAACCATAAAGCATCCTAACCATAACCGGGAGCCAAACTTCTGCTTTTGTCAAACTGCGTCTCGCGGGAATATTGTCGCATGCCTCAAATAATCGTTTCATTTCCTCGGATGTGAAAACATACGGAGTATAGTTGCGTTTTATTTGTAAAGGTGGTGGGATATACGCTTTATAACCCAATCCGGTGAGGTAGTGTGCAAATTGCCGGTAAACACTGACATAATGCGCTTTTGTGTTTCCACCAACATTCAAAGAATTAATCCATGCATCTACGATAATTCCATCCAGTTTCTTTTTCACCATTCCACTTTGTATCAAATAGTCATCCAGACTTTTTAATACGCGTCGTTCCTCAAGACCGTTGCTGCCGCCAGAAATTCTATATTGCAGAAAACCATTAAACTCTGCTGCAAAGTAGCTGGTATATTCAAAAGTTTTTTTCTTACGCATGTCCAGACTCCTTTATAAGCCGTTCAAAGTTTCCAGAAGGTGGAGGCACTTCCAATGCGCAATCTCTCAAACGGGAGATATCGATTTTGGTATAGTACTTAGTTGCGTTAGGGCTGCTATGCCCCAGTGCTTTCTGAATAACAGGATAGTGAATGCCTTCTTTTAAAAGTGAACTGGCAAGGCTGGAGCGCAAGGTATGTGCGCCTTTCTTTTTCCCATCTGTATTGATCCCATTCTCCTCTAAGAGTTTCCGCAACTCGTAATCCAGCGTCGAGTTGCGCAGAGGATAATACGGAGCTTTATGACGCAAAAAGATAAAAGAAAGGTCACTTTGAGGGCGGGCTGCAATGTACCGATTTATTGCGTCTTCAATTTCTGGTAAGAGCGGCAGTACGAGTGGGATGCCAGTCTTCATCTGGACAATGGAGATTGTCTTCTTGACCCAATCTATATCAGAGAACTTCAATTCGCAGGCATCAGTGTTCCTCAGTCCCAGCCTGGCGCAAATAAGTAATACTGCATATGTACGTTTGCCACTCTGCGTAGTACGGTCGATAGATGCCAAACAGGTTTCAATATCATCTGTACTGTAAACGGTAGGTACGCCTCTATGACGTCGAATTTTTGGAACAAAACAACTCAGATTAGTGGGCATCCACCCATTTTCCGCAGCAAAGCTAAGGAACTCGCGGATTGTACTGCGAAAGTGGTTCTGGTCTGTGGACGCTTCAAACGCAGCAGCTA
>CDZH01067191.1_pt1 | contig 12125 bp, 7 predicted proteins | sample 557721 | NCBI WGS metagenome assembly CDZH01 (sample SAMEA3182062, study PRJEB8094) | gut metagenome | biome: human; feature: gut; material: Stool; isolation source: human stools | place: Canada | collected 2013-01-14
ATGCAGGAGATTGAAGAGAACGGCTTCAACCTGAACATTCCTCGCTATGTTGACACATTTGAACCGGAACCTGAGATTGACCTGAATGAAGTTGCCGCCGAGATCCGCAAGCTGCAATCTGAAATTAAGGATATTGATGCGGAACTGAAACCGTTTTTTGATGAGCTGGGGCTGGATTTCCCCTTTGACGTGGAGGGCAAATAATTATGGCAAATGTATCCTCAAGTAACGGTCTTGAGAAGCGTCCGAAGATCCGCTTTCCGGGCTTCGATGAACCGTGGAGAGCAGAAAAATTGTCTGATTTTGCAGAACGGATAACACGGAAAAACAGCAATAATGAAACTGATCTACCCCTGACAATATCTTCAAAAGACGGTCTTGTCGATCAAATCAGTTACTTCAACAAAACCGTTGCAAGCAAAGACATGAGTGGATATTACCTTTTGAGGAATGGCGAATATGCGTATAACAAGAGCTATTCCGTAGGTTACGACTTCGGTTCAATAAAGCGGTTAGATCGCTATCCTATGGGAGCGTTGTCTACACTATACATCTGTTTTGCGCTCAAGAAGCACAATACAGATTTCATTAAGGTGTACTTTGATTCACTCAAATGGTACAAGGAAATCTATATGATTTCAGCAGAAGGGGCAAGAAATCACGGATTGCTTAATGTTCCAACAGATGAGTTCTTCGCCACAAAACACTATCTGCCGGAGAATACTACCGAGCAGAGAAAGATTGCAGATTTTCTCATTGCCTTAGAGCGTCGTATCGACGCGCAGCAATCTCTCGTAGATAACCTCAAGAAGTATAAAAGAGGATTGTTCAATCAAATATTTTCTGCAATCTCGAAAAGTTCTCAGTGCAGAAAACTTCGTGAGCTTGTTCGCGTTTCAGGAGGCAAAACGCCAAGTATGAGCAATTCGCTCTATTGGAACGGAGACATTGTTTGGATTTCCTCCAAAGACATGAAGAGTAGTAGAATTTCCGGTAGCGAGCTAAAGATAACAAATCTGGCGCTCAATGAGATGACGCTTTATCATCCGGGGACATTATTGTTGGTTGCGCGAAGTGGTATCTTGAAACATTCGTTGCCTCTCGCTATTCTCGAAGTAGATGCAACGATAAATCAGGACATCAAAGCATTGCAAGTACATGGTTGCAACGCATTCTACCTCTATTATGCAATTCTGTCGCAAGAGGACACTATCATTAGAACTCTTGTGAAAACCGGAACAACGGTACAAAGTCTCATGATGGACTCCTTCTTAAACATTGAAATACCAACGCCTGACATTGACCAACAACAACGCATAATCGACAAACTGGCTAAACTCGAAAAGTATGTAGAGGTTCAGGAAAAAGAACTATCGTTATTATCCCAAATGCGAAATGGCTTGTTGCAACAGCTCTTTATATAAAGAGCTGCCTCATATAGCCGTCCCTCATTTTATTCAGAAAGTCAAGTGTTTTTTGGGTTGCTTGCAACCGTGCCTCCACCATATCAAGAATATCTGCATACAGAAGTTGTTTCACATGGCTGGGATACATAACAGGAATCCCCATAAGCAAATCATCCGTCATAGAAACTCGATCATGACGAACGCCTTGTGAGCCGTTATCATAGATGTACCTGTACCATGCGTCGCTCTTAAAGTACCAAGCGAGATATGAAGGAGAAATATCTGCTTGCAGCACAAGACAGGTATATAGCGGTGAGATAATACCTTGTTCACTGAGAGTATATCTATTGAACGGTCCGTATGGCGCAGAGTTTGACTTTCTCGGATTGTAAACAAAGTCTCCATTTTCGATGACATAGTAATTTGCTGTGTTTCCGTCCACTGCAATATCCTTGTCAAAGAAATCGCGCTGAGGAATTAGTCCGTATTCCGCAGAGTTGGTAATTACATTTTTTATTACTCCATCTGTGTTACGACGCGAAACTTTTTTGAAAATATCACCCAGTCGAACACAAGTCCACTCTGCGCCATTCCGAGAAGGAAGTTGGCGAAAAATGTGCTGCATGACACCTCTTTTATACTTCTTGAGGGCATCTACCATTTGCTGCTGCTTTTCTATTCTATGACTGAGGATACAAAACAACTGTGCAATCCTTTCCTGTTCAGAGACATCGCAGTACGGTAAACCAAGCCACTTGAACGCTTCATAGCTGATCTGTCTGCCGTCCCTAATTCCCTCCACTGACTTTGAGAGGATATGATTGATGAATTCATCCGTGTGAAAGTATGCTTCATAGAAAAGGCTTGAATGTGGTTTCTTGCAGCGCAGAATGGTATACGCCGGACTCACTATGCCATCTTCATTAGCCATTTCGAGTCCGCCTTCAAAGGAACGAAGATGAATAATGAAGTCTCCCTGTTCCACCTTTTTGTAGTTTGCGAGAGACGCATCATCATAGTGAATATTCCTCCCAGCTTGTTCTCTCGGAAGGGTTCCTTTGCCCTGAATAATGGTCAAAACAGTTTCCATAGGGTGATTCTTGTCCGCTACATTCTTAAAGAGTTCTTCTGCCTTATAGATACTCCACGGCTCATCGAAGCCCGGAAAGCGGAGCTTCGGACGCTTCTCAAGACCGTTACTTGAGGATACATTTGCCATAATTATTTGCCCTCCACGTCAAAGGGGAAATCCAGCCCCAGCTCATCAAAAAACGGTTTCAGTTCCGCATCAATATCCTTAATTTCAGATTGCAGCTTGCGGATCTCGGCGGCAACTTCATTCAGGTCAATCTCAGGTTCCGGTTCAAATGTGTCAACATAGCGAGGAATGTTCAGGTTGAAGCCGTTCTCTTCAATCTCCTGCATGGTCGCAACATGAGCATATTTATCGACGTCCTGACGGCGCTCATAGGTCTCAACAATCTTGTCAATGTCGCACTCCCGAAGGATGTTCTGGTTCTTTCCGGCTTCAAAGTCGCTGGAAGCGTCGATGAAAAGGATGTTGTCAGAGTTGCCATTGCGCTCTCTTTTGAGAACAAGAACACAGACAGGGATGCCTGTACCAAAGAACAGATTTGCAGGCAAACCGATTACCGCGTCCAGAACATTTAATTTCTGAATAAGGTGCTTGCGAATTACTTCCTCCGCAGCACCACGGAACAGGACACCATGCGGCAGGAGAACGACGGCTCGTCCATCCTCGTCCATGTGGTAAACCATGTGCTGAACAAAGGCAAAGTCAGCCTTGCTCTTCGGAGCGAGTTTTCCGTATTCGTTGAATCGCTCGTCCTCCATGAAGTGCATATCAGCAGACCAGTTTGCAGAATAAGGCGGATTAGCAACCTGAACACGGAACTTCATGTCTCCGAAGTAGTCATGCTCCAAGGTATCACCGTTGTAGATGTTAAAGTTGCGATACGGGACTCCACGCAGAATCATGTTCATTCTGGCGAGGTTATAAGTCGTGGAGGTTAATTCCTGTCCATAGTAGTTTCTCACGTTGGCATAGTTCTTGAGGCGCAGCAGCAGTGAACCAGAGCCACAAGTGGGGTCGGCTGCATCCTTGACATCCGTGAGACCGAGGCAAGCCAGACGGCAAAGCAATTCGGCAGGACCGGATGGCGTATAGAACTCACCGGCTTTCTTGCCAGCAGTTGCAGCAAACTGACCGATCAGATATTCATAGGCGTTACCAAGAACGTCAATTTTGGTATCATCCACGCCGAAGTTGATTTCGTCCAGCGAAGCGATGATCTTTGCCATAACAGCACTTCTATCTTTGACAGTATGACCGAGCTTTGATGAATCAAGCTGCATATCAGAAAACAGTCCGTCAAAGTCTTCCTGAGAATCGTTTCCGATTGTGGACTCCATCAGGGCGTTGATTGCACTCTGCAAGAACTCAATGTCGAAGGAGCGGTTTTCTACCATCTTGACCATCTTGCGGAACAAATACTGCGGCTCGATGACATAGCCGAGATCGCGCAGTGCCTCTTCGATAACGGCGGTCTTATATTCTTCGTCTGCCCACGCCTCTTCATAACCGATACCGTCATCCTTGAGAAGATTCGCCATATACTTCTCCGTCCTGTCGGAAAGGTAGTAGTAGAAGATCATGCCCAAGATATAGTTCTTGAACTCATACGCCTCCATGTTTCCGCGCAAGGCATTTGCCATTGCCCATAGCTTATTGCAAAGCTCTTTCTGATGAGCCTGAATCGAATTATCCATTTGTCTCTCTCCTTATTGGTATTTCTCTGTGTGCTGCCGGATGAAGTCAACAATCCGATTTACAAGGGAGCGCTTCTTCAAAAGCGGCAAGGGCTTCTCAATCCTATCTCGGATATTTCCTGCATCCATTGTGCCAGAAAACTCATATTCCGAAATAATATCCGTCAACATAGATGCGTCAATGTCCTCAGTCTTCGCAAAGGCAACGATCTCTTCGCGCTTTGCTTCATTTTCAAAGTCATTATATGCTGCATCAATTTCATCCGCACTTTCCAAGCCGACAACAACACGATCCAAGAACGCTTGCAGAATTTCGACTTTCCGAAGCAACTGCGGATTGTCGGTTCTGCCCAGCTCGTCCTTAATGTGTTTAATATCGTAATCCTTCTGTTTGGGATCGTCGAAATGGATGTTGCGAATCAGGTTCATGATGTACGCCACATTGATCCTGTCACTCTCCATCAATTCGATGCAGAAGTCAACGTCGTTCAGGACGGAAACAACCTCGCGGTCTGTTTTTTGCCTTGAGTAGAGCATGAGGTATTTGCTCTTGTAGTCCTGGTATTCCTGCTCGGACATGATAAGAGCATCCTGATCGAAGCTGAACTCAATAAAAGTCTGCAACGATTGGAGGTACTTTGTCAGCTCACGAAAGGTCACGACAAACTTCTTCTGATCGTCCTCGTTCTGCATTGTGTCCACGGACTCCGGAAACAGAGCAATTTCCTTGAGCTTCATCACCATTTCGTTGAACTTCTCTACGAAGTATTGATAACCCGGAACAACGATGCCAGAGGTATCTTGACTCTTAGAGAAGAGTGTCAGCGCGTCATCAGTACGTTTTTTGAGGTTGCGGTAGCAAATGATAATGCCAAAGGGCTTTGTTTCCTTCTCAACGCGGTTTGTGCGGGAATAGGCTTGCAGCAGATCATGATACTTCAAGTCCTTGTCCACATAAAGGACAGAGAGCGGCTTGCTGTCAAATCCGGTCAGGAACATATTCACGACGATGAGAATATCAAGCGACTTTGTTTTCTTTCCCTTTACTCGGTCAGAGATGTCCTTGTGATAAGCTGAGAACGTATCCGTGGAGAAATTGGTTCCGTACATCTCGTTATAGTCCTTGATGATACGCTCCAACGAATCACGGCTATGCTCGTCCTTGCCCTCGGCATCCTCATTCTGCCCGTAGGAGAAGATGCCGCTGATATTCAGGTCATGCTTGATCTTCTTGAAAATGTCGTAATACTTAACAAGGGCATCAATAGAGGACACGGCAAAAATAGCCGTATATTGTCCATTTCGGGTTTTCGCCTTGTGGTTCTGGATGATGTGATTGGCGATCAGAGACATTCGCTCATCGGACATATAGAGTTCGCCTATATCAATCGCGTCCGCGAGTGTCGGGTCATCCCAATCAAAATCACCCTCCATTGTTTTTATGTATTCGATGTGGAAGCCCAGAACATTATTATCGAAGATGGCGTCTTTAATCAGGTAATTGTGAAGACACTCACCAAAGAGCATTTCTGTTGTTTGCGTGATTTTACCCTCAGTTTTACCGTTGACTTCAAACCGAGGTGTCCCCGTGAAGCCGAAAAACTGTGCCTTTCTGAAATGCCGCACAATGTCCTTGTGCATATCCCCAAACTGGCTGCGGTGGCACTCGTCGATGATAAAGACAACCTTCTCGTCTTTGTATGCGTCCATTACTTTCTCGTACTGAGGGCGCTTTACAGCGTTTGCCATCTTCTGCATCGTGGTGACGATAAGCTGTCTGTTCTTGTCCTTCATCTGGCGGACAAGAACATCGGTGCGATCTGTCACATCAACGGAGCCAGCCTCAAACTTGTTAAACTCTTCGGTTGTCTGAGAATCCAAGTCTTTTCGGTCAACAAGGAAAATGACTTTCTTGATGTTCGGATTTGCTGCGAGGATTTGCGCCGTCTTAAAGGATGTAAGCGTCTTGCCCGCGCCGGTTGTGTGCCAGATATACGCATTCCGGTTTGTGAGCGTTGCCTGACGGATCAGCGCTTCTACGGCATAAACCTGATAGGGACGCATGACCATCAAAATCTTATCGGTATCATTTAGGATGGTGTAGCGGGTCAGCATTTTGATGATGTGATCCCTTGCAAGGAAAGAAATCGAAAAGTCCTTCAAATTGGTGATGCGGACGTTATTGAAATCAGTCCAGAAGAAAGCAAGACTATACATCAAGTCTCTGTCGGAATTGGCAAAATACTTTGTGTCAACACCATTGGAGACAATGAAGAGCTGAATGAAATGATACAGCCCGTTGTAGGAGTGCTTCTTATAACGCATGACCTGATTGACTGCCTCGCGGATGTCAATGCCACGGCGCTTTAATTCTACTTGGATCAGGGGCAAGCCGTTTACGAGAATCGTAACGTCGTAACGATTGACGTACTTTCCAACTACGGTTGTTTGATGAGTGACTTGGAAAATGTTCTTCGTGTGGTCCTGATCAAAGAAGGACAGATATACCTTTGTACCATCTTCACGCTCAAGGACAAACTTATCCCTCAAGATTTTTGCACTCTGGAAAACTGACTTTCCGAGCATGAGGTTGAAGATACGCTCCCACTCTTTATCAGTGATAGGCGTATCCAGCTTTGGCGCATTGAAGGCTTCAAACTGAACTTTGAAGTTCTCCACCAGCGCGTCATAATCAGGAATTGCGACTGTGGTATATTCCTGCTTGTTCAGTTGCTCTATAAACTGCTGTTCAAGAGCCGCTTCGCTTTGGTATGCCATATCTTCATCTCCAATACTAGAGGATCATTTGTTGGTTGCCAGCCTGTCCTCATTTCTATTTTATCATAGCAAGTATCCCAAATACCGGACTTATTTTCGTTTCAACTGCAAAACCACGTCACCATCATCTGTAATTCCCATTTGCATTGATTTTAGGTACTTTGCGATGAACTGGTTTTTCTCAGACGAACTCATCTCAATGCGCGTTACCTTCAAAGCGGCACTGAACATCTCGTTGATATTGAGCCTGACGGTTTGGTCAATATAACGCTCCATTTCTTTGAAAAGTGCGCCGAGCTTGATGTCCTCAGCATTTCCAGAGTAGAAGTCATCAATATAGCAATAAAATATCCCTGCATTCAGAAGTGCATTCTTCAAGTCCGGTCCGCAGTTCTCTCGTTCAATCATAACTAAAAAACGTGCTTCCGGCAGAGACGAGATTAACCCCCAGTAGTCGGAGTCGCTGGAAACAAGAATAAAGGAATCGACGTTATTCTTGTAGTGTTCCTGACAAGTTCGGGCAATAAGCATGACATCAACGAGCGACTTGCTTTGCTTCACCCGTTCAATCATCATGTGTTCAACATGGATTGCGGTGAAGCTGTCTAATATTCTCCATGCGGAGGCGGTATGCACATCATCAAAGAGAATGATCGACGCAATTTTTTGTGTATACTCGTGATTGAGGTTTTTTAAGGTAGCACACAGCTTGTAGGGATCAGAGTTTTCACAATCGACAACGATAACGGTCTTTTCGCTGCTCTCAATAAACTCATAGATACTTCCTTTGATATAACTCCCTGCATCTGAGACTTTGCTATATTCAGTGAAATAGTCATTGTTCCAACTGTACAGCAAGGTAACGAACTTCTTATCATTGTAAAGAATGTTGCCGACTTCCTCCGGCTGCCAGTTTATGTACATCTGATAGGGATAAAAAAGCAAATGAGAGTAATAAATGTTGGCAGCCTCTCTTGTACCATCTTCCTTCAAACCGTCAGGCATGACGAAAAGTGCTTTAATGTAATCCCAATTTATCCAGAGGGGAAAGAGCTTCTTGCAGTTGTTGATTCTATCGCAAATCAACCTGTTAATCTCGACAACGTGTTGGCACAGTTTTTTGCTGGTGTTTTTGATGAAGTTCACTCCGTCAAGACTTAGCTGGTTTATGCTTTCCTGCGGAACATATTCCGGCATACTCAGAATGGTCTCATACTGGAATCTCATGCGTTCATTGATGCGCTTGAAGTTACGCTCAATCGCAGTTCGTACAATGCAAAGATGTCTTATAATTCGAGCTGTTTTATCGCTGTCCAACCGATTGTATACTTCAACTTTTGGGGCTTCATGTTCGTTGTCAAAGATGCGTTTTGGCACGCCAATCAGGTAAGCCACCTTTGAAACGATCTCGTAGGTGCTGTCTTTGTACGCTGCCCTGTCATCGGTGAGAGGGCTTGTTGCATTATCCAACACCTCATTCGGTATGGGATTTTCAAGTATACTCATGATTGCTCCTTTCCACGGAGAGCATATCTGCTTGTTTATGAAGCGGTGAGATTAGAAGAACGGCTGTCCAGTGCCTACACCCTACTTTATCCGATCAGCAATGCTGTCGAGCTGCGCTGCAATTTTAGAAAAGTCACAGTCCATGTCCAATGTCTTCACACTGATCTGATTCCCGCTCATTTGATAATCATTGTTTGGCTGAATCGCATCGTCTGTTCCCGCATATAAAAGCATACCGGAAACGACCTCATCCGGCGCGGCAGACCAGTTCTTCACATAGGTGAAAATCTGATACAGATTTCCAGAATGAAGCGTCTGCGTCATGTACGGTGCTTTCATTTGCATATTGTGCGTGTAGTATTTGGCGTCGATGATGAGCGTTTTCTTTGCTGCCTTATTCGTAATCACAATGTCAGACTGCATCGTCGGCAAAAGCGTTCTGTACCCATCTGTGACTTGCCACGCAATTTGTGGAGAGTATGCTTTTAACTCAGGATGCTCACGCTGATAGTATCCGAGAATAAACTTCTCGTATAGCTTCGCCATTGTTTGATCATCCGCATAATCCATAATCTTTGTTGAGCCATCGGCTGTCGTTTGCAAAAGCCCTTTTATCACAAATCGGCAAACGGCTATCAACATCCGATATGTTTGATTATTGCGATCATATTGAATGTCCCAGTTGATACTATGGATGTCCAATATGCTGATGCCATCAAAGAAAATCATCAACTTCCTGATCTCCTTTTTTCTGGCTTTTGAAATACTTCCACGAAGCAGCAATTCCATTGTTGTTTTGATGATTCGGTTGGGGTAGGCATCAACCGAAAACTCATCATAATTGCAAACGAGCTGTTTCTTGCGAATAACCTGTGTCTTTATGGATTCACCAATTTCAAGTTTCCCACGGGGAGACGCAAGTGCTTCCTCTCTCGAAATGTATTGTCTGATTAAGCCTCTCTTTATCTGGACAGATACTCCACGGCAGAGAATAGCAGCCAGAAGTTCAGCCACATTATCAAACTCTTCGGTGGCGACATTTTTATACCCTTGCTCATGCAGCACTTGGAACGCATAAGCCAGCATATAATAAACGTTCTGGACACGGATCATTTGACTACCTCGCGTAATGTGCGGCTCCAATCCTTCACTTTAACTGCCTCGTCAAACCAGTATTCTTTCAAAAGAGGTATCAGTTCATATTCGACAACAGACCGCATCCATTCATCGTTGATGGTTGCGTTTGTACAGAAATAGCTATGTCCGATACAGAACCCCTCACCAAGCGAGTCATCGTTTGCAATTACGTCGTTAAGCTGCTCAACTGTTGCAATGAGCCGGTCAAACTTCGGATTATTGACTTTCGTTCTGTATGCTCTGAATCCAGCAGACGAAAATGCCGGAGTAAGCTCAAAGAAAGCAAAACGACGTCTAAGTGCGTAGTCCAGCATGGCGAGGCTACGGTCAGCAGTGTTCATCATGCCAATGATATAGACGTTACTCGGAATGGAGAACTGCTCATCTGCATATAGAAGCTGCAATTCGACACCGCGTTTATCACTCTCAATCAACATGAAGAGTTCGCCAAAAATCTTGCTGAGATTGCCTCTGTTGATCTCGTCGATAATGAAAAAGTATGGACGATCATCCTCAGCAGCTTGCCTGCAAAACTCGTAGAATACGCCCTTTCGCAGTTCAAATCCTGTCTCCGTCGGGCGGAAACCCATGATGAAATCTTCATAGCTATAACTCTGATGAAACTGAACCATTTTCACACGGTTGGTGTCCTTTTCTCCCATGATAGAAAATGCCAGTCTTTTTGCTGCGAAGGTTTTTCCCACGCCCGGTGCGCCTTGCAGAATTACATTCTTTTTGGTTAAAAGCAGCGACTTGAGAACCTTATACCGATCTTCGTCCATATACACATCGGTCAGAAAATCATCGGCGGTGTATGGCTCGAAAGTGATTTCCTCATCAGCAGCATCGTCGAAGGTATCTTCGTGCTTGTCTCCGTCAATCATGTTTTGCAGCTTCTTGACGTAATCTGTATAGGACGTAATATCCGTCAACGTTTTGATTGCACCCTGATCTGATAATTCCCACTCGCCCTTATCTGTCCAGCGTACCTTTCGGGTATTGGCATATTGACCGCGTTCAGGATCAAAAATATATTCGCCTTCGACCAACCCGCGACCGAGGATCTGTTTTCTGCCTTTTTTAACAAAGACAACATCACCGGGTTTCAGCTCGTTTGCAAATTGCCATGTAGCAAGAACCTGATTCTTATATGAGCCAGTATCCCCGTAGACCTCTTTCATCTTTGCCCGCATTTCTTCCTTGGAGCTATATTCCATTAGATCGCCAAGGTCAGACCAGCCGATAGCCATAATCCCTTCGGCATAATCATTCTCCCAATTTGCGGAGCCATCACCCGCTGCGTACAGCCAATAGTGTGTTGCAGTAGCGTCGGATGAAAGAGCTGTATCTGTGTTCTCCTTCGGAATGATTCCATCAAAGATTTCATCGTCGAAGGATATATCAATGTTGTTCTCTTCGACGATCTTTTTGCATCCTCTACGAATGCTGTTAGACTTGTTGCCGGTTTGCTCGTAGTAATATTTAATGTTCTCCTGAGTGGCTTTTAGAGCATTGACCATTTGCTCCTGTCCGTAGTCTTTCCCAATGTGGACGATGAAGTAAACCGTAGTTTCAGTGTTGGACCTGCGAGTGTATTTTATGCCCTTCATCATGGACGCAAAGAGCATGATCGTCAGCTTGTGCGAGGTTTCTCCAAAGCACGGGACCTCCTGACACATGGCTTTTACAGCAGCGTCCATCTCCATTGTGCCATCATAAACCATCTTAGCATATTTGTAGACAATGACTTCGCAGTCATATTCATAACCGATATACGTCTTGACGCCGCCCTTAGAATCAATAAATTCTTTCAGCCGCTTCAAATCTCTATAATACTGTGCAGTGCGTTCGTCTGCTCGATCAGACATTACTTCTTGTTTTAGGTAGTCGAAGATTTCGCCCTTCGCTTTCTCCATAGAGGCATCACTTTCAAAACACTTCCAGAAGGACAGCGCAATAGTGTTTTGATACAGATAGAACGCATCGGAAACATGGGTGCTGATAGTCGTGTCAGCCCAGTCCGGGTGAGTTTCCCGTAAGTATTCTCTGTATTCTTTTCGGACTTTGCTTATCGTTACGCCAATGTCCATCTGTTATCCTCCTATTACAATAAGTTTTGGTTGGAAGCCCAGCATCCGGCTGGGCTTTTTTCCATCTCTTTGCCTAAGCTACAATAAGGGGAGCAACTGGCTGACCATGTCCTCCTTGGGCTTCCATGTCCGTAAAAAAGACTGTCAGCCATCTCCTTATTGCAGCGTTCGATTTGAGCAGGTTGAGCCTTGGAGTTCGCGTCACCCAATAGATTGAATCGGCAATGAGTAAAAGATGGATTCCGGTTGCGATTCACAGATGGGAGGAATGCAAATGAACTCTGTTGGCATTGACATTTCCAAAGGCAGAAGCACGGTTGCCGTCATGCGTCCCTTTGGGGAGGTCGTTATCTCACCCTTTGAAGTCCGTCACACCGACAGTGAACTGAGCGAACTGGCAAGGCAGCTCAAAAGCCTG
>CDZH01034484.1_pt1 | contig 12090 bp, 10 predicted proteins | sample 557721 | NCBI WGS metagenome assembly CDZH01 (sample SAMEA3182062, study PRJEB8094) | gut metagenome | biome: human; feature: gut; material: Stool; isolation source: human stools | place: Canada | collected 2013-01-14
TCCTCCATGCACCGCAACCGGGAGCCGCTCCTGCACTGCGCGGTGTTTCTGGAACTGACCGCCCCGGATTATGACGCCCTCAAGCTGCTCCAGACGGATGTGCTGACCGAACTCGTCCGCTCCAAGCTCAATGTGGACAGGCTCATGCTCCGTCAGCAGGAGGGCTTTGTTTCTGTTATGCCGGCCGGTCGCAACGCCTTCGGCGCCCAATTTGAACGAGTTCTGCCCGCATCCAGCGTGGCCAACCTGTACCCCTTCAACTACTCCGGCAAGACCGATCCCCACGGATTCTACATCGGCAAGGACAAGTACGGTGCCAATATCCTGGTGGACTTTGATAAGCGGGACGACGATAAAACTTCCGCCAACATTCTGATCCTCGGCAACAGCGGCCAGGGTAAGAGTTATTTACTCAAACTGCTTCTGCTCAATTTCCTCGAGGCAGGAAAATCCGTGATCTCCCTGGATGTGGAGCATGAGCAGCAGGATATGTGCGAGAGGGTCGGCGGCTGTTTCATGGATCTGATGGGCGGCGTGTACCGCATCAATCCCCTGGAACCCAAGTGCTGGGATGACGGCAGCGGCCCGGAGGACAGGGACGCACCGGAGGCGTTCCGCAAGTCCACCCGGCTCTCCCAGCACATCTCCTTCCTCAAGGACTTTTTCCGGGCCTACAAGGATTTTTCAGACCGGCACATCGACGCCATTGAGATCATGGTGGGCAAGCTGTACGCCAGGTGGGGTATCTGCGACAATACCAACTTCGCCGGTCTCAAGCCCCAGGACTATCCCATCCTCTCTGACCTCTATGAACTCATTGAACAGGAGTACCGGGAGTACGATGAAACCCAGCACCAGCTGTACACAAAGGAACTGCTGCAGGAGATCCTGCTGGGCCTCCACTCCATGTGCCAGGGCGCCGAAGCACAGTTCTTCAATGGACACACCAATGTGACCTCCTCCCGCTTTATTGTTTTCGGCGTAAAGGGACTCTTGCAGGCCAGCAAGAATGTGCGGGGGGCCATGCTCTTCAACATCCTCTCCTATATGTCCGACCGCCTGCTGACCATTGGCAATACTACGGCGACGCTGGATGAGTTGTATGTGTGGTTGTCGGACAATGTGTCGGTGGGGACCACCATCATCGAGTATATCCGCAACACCTTGAAGCGCGTCCGCAAAAAGGAATCTAATCTCATCATGGCCTCTCAGAATCTGGAGGACTTTGACCGGGAGGGCATCCGGGAACTGACCAAGCCCCTGTTCGCTATTCCGCCCCACCAGTTCATCTTCAACTGCGGCTCCATTGACAAGCGGTTTTATATGGATCTGCTCCAGCTGGAGGAGGCAGAATACAACCTCATCCGATTCCCCCAGCGCGGCGTGTGCCTATTCAAGTGTGGCAACGAGCGATATCTGCTGGAAGTCCACGCCCCAACCTACAAGGAGGCGCTGTTCGGCTCCGCTGGCGGACGGTGAGGAGGTGGCCGCATGAGCGCAGCGACTGTTGCTGCCATTGCCAAGGCAGCTGTCGCAATCCTTTCCAATGAGGAGGCCCGCAAAAAGGTTGGCTGGGTCATTGTGGCCATCCTTTCCCCGCTGATCGTGCTGGTGGTTCTGCTCTGTGCCATCCTTTCCGGTACCTCGCAGCACAATGTGTCCGCCGTGGAGCTGTGCTTCCACGGCGGCTCCATTTCCGCCAGCGCCACACCGGAATACCGGAGATACATTGAGGATATGCGGAACAGCTTTGCCCAGCTGGATGAAGTGATCGTAGAGATCAACAGTCAGTGCGAAGATGGAGAAAGCCTTGACGATACCCGCATCAAGGCCATTTTTTATGCTCTGTATTTCGCGGCGGAGCAGCCAGATACAGATGGTATCCATGCGTTTGCGGACTGTTTTGTAGACTATGAGGAGCGGACCAGGACAGTCACCACCACTGACGAGGAAGGCAATGAGGTGGAGACCACAGAAACCTACATGGTGGCCATTCCCGTTGAAGACCTGGCCGAAATTTATGAGCGGATCAGCGATGCCATGGGGGTCGAGATCACCGCAGACCATCAGGCCAACGCCGACAGCATCTATAACCTCATCCTCTACGGCAGTCCCAGCGGAGGAAACGGCGGCTGGTTCCCTGGGGCTGATGTCCCATTCATTGGGGTGGATGGCTTCTGCTCTCCCATCGGAGCAGGCTGGGAGTCCGTGGTCACCTCGGAATTCGGGTACCGCAACGACCCCTTCACCGGCGAAACGCGGGGACACACTGGAATGGATCTGGCAGTACCCACAGGCACTCCTATCCGGGCCGCACTGCCTGGGACGGTCACAGTTTCCCAATATAACAGCAGCTATGGTTACTATGTGATGATCGACCACGGCAACGGTCTCTCCACTCTCTACGGACACAACTCCCGCCTGTTGGCTCAGGTGGGCCAGACCGTGGAGGCCGGGGACATTATTGCTCTCTCCGGTTCCACTGGACGATCTACCGGCCCGCACCTCCACTTTGAGGTGCGCGTCAATGGGGAGCGCACCAATCCCCGCTACTATTTACCAACGACTGGAGGTTGATATTTTTGCGGTTGAAACTTCAATTGCCGGCCAAAGCAGGCCAGTTCCGCATCTCTGAATGCGAGGTGGCTCAATTATTCACCCTGCCGGCCAGCGACTTCCAAGCCTTTCTGAATTGGCCTCAGAAAGAAAAATGCAGGGATATACAGCCGCCCTATTATGAGGAGGAAGGCAAACGAATCTATCGGGGCGTTCTCATTTTGGGAGAGGGCCTTGAAGATGGAATCTTTGCCTATGATGCGGGAGAACATTTCGCCTACCTGCCCGGTGCGAGAGCAGTGGTCGATTCCGTTCTGGAGCAGGCGGTGGAAAAGATCATCCGAGAGGGTACGGAGAACACCAACGAGGGCAACTGGTGTTACTATTTCAGCGAACTCTATGAGCAGATGGGACTGGTGATAGAGGAAGGAAACGGCTTCGACGCTATGCTCCTTGAAAAACTGGAGCAGCGGCCGGAGGCGGCGGAGGTCACCCTGACGGACGAGTGCTTTGACGTCTGCTATTACCTGGACTACTGTAAAAACCTGGCGCTGGAGCAGCCTGCCCGCTCTCTTTCCGCAGAACGGAAGGAGGAAATCATATCAGGCATCCTGAACTATATGGCAGAGTATTTCGATGACAGCAGCCTCTATGATATCCTTCATAACACACTTGGAATCCGCAACGATGAGATCGGATGCCTTGGCTTCGCTCTTCACGATGAATATGTGGACGAGCAACTCGAAGTGGATGGATCACAGCCTGCCAGTTTTCCGGAGTCAGGGAAACTGGCAAATATGATCTCCGTCTATGAAGAACTGCATCAGCTCCCAGACGGGGAGCGTATCACCCACCTGGCTCCGGGGGCCTCCGGTTACTGCCTTGACCCCGATATGCCAGACGAACGGCTTCACTCTGTGTTCCGGCAGGCTCTTGCTGCCCTCGAACTGGAGAGCGATGAAATCCAGGGGGACGGGAGCTTCACCTCCCGCGATGAAGTCATTTCCCGTATGCGGGACTGCCTGCTGGCTAAGGAATTGACGGCTGGAGAAAGGGTGCTGTTCGTTGCCACCGAGCCGTATGGCAGCCCCGGTGACTTCGCTCTGCGCGGCGGAGTGATAGAGCGTGTGGATGAAAAGGACAAGACCTGCTCGGTGCGCGGGACATTTTTCACAATGGAAAATGTCCCGCTTCATTATGTGCTCGGGCGGTATAACCCGACAGTTGGCGAGGAGCACTATGGATTCCGCGGCGTCGTGCCCTATTTTAGTGAGGACAAAGAGCTGGCTGAACACTATCTACGCGAGGCCGAGACGATGTGGGATATGGAGATGGGCCAGGAGCAGAGCCTTTCCATGTAAAACCGGAGGAAACGCAAAAATGACAGGAGGGAGACGCAATGGCGGTACTATATCAGGTCGTGGAACAGGGGCGTCAAAGCGCTCTGGTATGTGAAAATACAGACGGGATTACAGATCTGCACGCTCTGCTGGCACAGGCCGCCGCAAACATGAAGCATACAGGCGGAGGTTTCGCGGAAGCGCTGAGCCGTGCGGGGACAGAGCTTGGCGTTCCGTTCCGGCAGGTATTGGCGGATGAAGCAGAAGCCCTGAGCCATGACCTCGGGCATGGCGGGGCTGCGGAACAGCGGATACTCATTGACCTGGACAGTGGGCGGATGCAGGTGGAGTATGACCACCGGGCCGACAGCCTGCGGGAGAGTCTGGAGACTCTGGCTGACCATTTCCCAACGACAGCCACGAAAATCCAGAATAGGCTCATAGCTTTCCTTGCGGAGCATGATGGGAGTGAAGAACTCTACGAGGTGCTTCACGATGAGCTGGGACTGACCAATCGGGAGATCGAAGCCATGGGATTTGATCTCACCCACCGCTATGAGCCAGACTGCAGCGACGCATACCAGGACATTGTGGACTACATCCAGTTTGAGCAGGAGACCACAGAGATATGGCCCTGGCTGATCTCCGGCGATGAGATACTTGCCCATGAAACGACCCTGTGGAAGATCGCCGGCCGGCTGGCTGCCTCTGGCGAATGGGATACGGAGAGCATCTACGACGGCCTGACAGAAGCCTTTGGCCCCAACCCATTGCTGACAGAGGAGCAGGAATTTTGCAATATGCAGAGAGGAACGCGGCATGGAAATCACAAAAGAACAGCTGGAACTGCTCGGCCAGCTGGAGGAGTTCAGGAAGAAGCATGAGCATCAGGCAGAGCCATCCGACTGGGCTATCCGGATGTGCGAGGCGTTTGTTGCCCGCAGTATGGGCTTCACGGACCGCACACAGTGGACGGAGCTGCTCCGGCAGAGGGGCGAAACCCTCTTTACATTTGATTGGAAGTCCGGCAGCGTCAGCGACCATGTAGCCCAGTGGTGCAGGGAGAATCATCGGGACTGGAGATACAGCCATCTCGGAGAGTTGCAGGTTGCTCATAGCGGCGAATGGAAAAAGGTCGATTATTTTTGCGCAAACGGCGGAGAAACCAGGGTGTATTTCCCAGCGGAGCCTGTGCAGGAACAGCAGTTCCAGGCGCTGGCGGAAGACCCCGCCGTCCATCTGCGGGATCTGTTGACGCTCGGCCTGCCGGATCACGATGTGTATCTGATCCATGCCTCCGCAGATGTGGGATGGGTGCCCGCGGCGGACCTTCCCCGGCTGACCGACCAGGGGAAGGAAGAATTCTCAGAGCTTCTGAACGCCAGGGTTGCCGCCATCCGCCCCGGCCCCTATGGAGTGGAGCTGGTTCTGGACGGCGTCAATTCACAGCTTCTGGCACAATACGATGAAACACTTGCCAACAGTTCCAGGGCAGAACATGCCATGGAACTGTTTCTGTAATGGAGGGATCACGATGAAAAAAGCCACAATCACTGTTTCCTTTGAGCAGGAAAAGCTCAAAGCCATCCAGTTCTATGCGGGAAAGAACGGCACTGCTTTAGAGCTTGAATTGGATGCGTTCATGGAGAAGCTCTACAAGAAATATGTGCCTTCTCAGACCAGGGAGTATATTGAAAGCATGACGGAGCCGGAGGAGTCCCCCCGTCCCCGACCCAACCGCACCGCCAAAGTATCCGCTCTGGATGTGAACAAGGAGGGTGAGTAATGGCCAATTCTCTTTCTGCCGAGGTCTGGCTGGATGAGCGGCGTTGGGATGCGCTGGAGAAGGCGCTGAAGGCTCGGGGCACGGATATTGAACAGCATCTGCAGGACTATCTGATGAAGCTGTACTCTGAAACGGTTCCATTCGATCAGTGGGTGCAGATTGAAAGTACCATCACAAAGGAGGAACTGGAGACGGCGCAGGCGGCGGAGGAGGAAAAGTCTATGCGGTGTTTCATGTCCGGGAGCATGGCCATGACAGCATCTTTTCAACGGGCAACGGCGAGGAATTCCTGGATGTGGCCATACGGCTGCGCCATTATGTACGAGGAGGCGCTTCGGCAGTGAGGGGGGATTTCTCCCACCACTTTTATAAGACTCAGTCCATTACGCGGGAGCGGTTTGATGAATTGACCGCCCTGCGCCTTGAAAATACCGGCAAGGTAACAGGAGCGTTTGAGATCGATCTGGATGCTGGCTGGTGTTCTGCGCTGAATCTCGCAGACGGTTGGCAGACCTTCAAAATCAAAGATGTATCTACAGCCGCCTACCACGCTGACCGGCCTCGTAGCATCCAGAGAAGTGAGCAATGGCGCAAGTTTGTAGACTATCTATATGGGCGGGACATTGAACCGCAGACCTTTGGCCCAGTTGAAACCAGAGGGATTCGACCACTGCTGGAAGGCGATCTAAGCTTTTCGGATGAGATTGTTCTGTCAGGCCATAAACTGAATTTCAAGTATGACTTCATCAACGATGAGGCCAGACGGGAGGTTCTTGGGACGATGGTGGACTGCCCAGAACCGGGGGACGGGCTGGATATCCTCTGTCATTACGATGCCGCTCGGCAGGACACTGGCAGCAGTCTTTCCCTTACGCTATACCGCCATGATGGATTGGAACAGAAATCCTTCAGCTATCCCTTGGGGAAAGAAGAACGAGCGCTTTTGCGAAAACAGATGGAAGCGGACTGCCTCGGCAGGACCGGACAAACGCTGAATGGTTACTACGCACAGCTGGATTTGGATCGAGGAGGATCTCCCCCGGAGCTCAAGGGGGGTATCAAAAGGCTGCCGGTAGATGCGGTGTCCTTCACCGATGAGATTACAGAGTGTGATGGGAAATTACTTTTTTATATCCCCACCTATTTTGACCCGGACGCTGTGTTTGGAACCCATGTATGCACTGATACCAACGATGACTGGGTGGATGTGTACGCCGGTTTTGACTGGAAAACCGGGCGGATGGACAGCGCACTGACCGTGCGCCTCTGCTGTACTGATGGACATGAGTTTGAGTTTTCCTATCGTCTGACTCCCGCGGAACAGGTTCAGCTGTGGGATAAGATGGACGCTTACTGCCGCCAGCAGAATGGTCAAAGTTTGGAGGAAGCAAGGGCCGCTTTGCTGCAAACGCAGGCAGAAGAAGGAATGGAGATCCGGATGTAGGCAGCACCATTCGGCAGCCTTTGCCGATTCCCACAGTTTTTCAGCCTGTATTTTATTGGTAGTGGTGAATAGCTTTTCAAACCAGAGCGTGGCATTGTGTTGTCGGGCAAACCGCCAAAACATCAAATGAATAGGAGGCAACAAAATGGATCAAGCAAGAGCCAGAGAGCTGCAGGAGAAGCTGGCGCTGGAGGCCGCTGCTATGCTGTCGCTGGCCGGAAGCGGAGCAGAAACTGCGCCCTATGAGCAGGCAGTCAGCCTAATCGGGAAAGCATGGCGACTGACTGCGGAGGAAACATCAGAACAGCTTGCTCTCATTGAGCAGGAAAAGGCAGTCATGGGCCGCATCGAAAATGGGGAGTCAGCCGAGCATATCAGGCAGGAACTGCTCCTGAACTGGTCTGGGCTGGAGAGTATCGAGGTGCTGGAGGATCTCTTCGAAACCTCTACCTTACTGGAAACCGCACCTGAACGCAGATCCCTGTTTGACATGGCCATGCTCCTGATTGAAACTCAAAATCTGCTGGATTGGATTGAGAAAACAGATGCAGAAAAAGAGGAGCTGATACAGAACTTCACCTAAGTCTCGGCAGGAGAGGAAAGCCGTGCGAAAGCACGGCTTTCCTCTATGTGGGGAGATTCCCCGCCGTTGGCCGCTGTGCCGCCCTGTGTGCCCTTTTCCGGGGCTGGGTGGCATCCGTACACTACGGCCCTCTTCGGGCGATTTGTGGAGGCGTTGTGCAGGCCGTTCCCGAAATGGGCGGTTATCGTCCTGCATTGACGGGTTCTCGCTTTCGCCTTTAGCGCAAGTGAACCGAGGGGTCGAAAACAGTGCGGGATAAAGCGCGGGGGTCGCAGAGCGCCCCCCACACAGCTCACACCGCCCCGCAATGCGGGTCGGGGAACGGTTTTGCGGGGGTCACTTTCTGGGGCATGGGGTCATGTTGGGGATTATGATGGGCGGATTTACCCATCATTTCAGCGTTTATCTGGAATCAAAGCAGGGATAAGCCAGAAAAAAGAGGATTGCCTCAGTCACTGTACAGTATGGCTGGGGCTTATTTGATTGGAGGAAAGCATGGCAAGAGAAAAGATCAAGTTCGCTCTGCGCATTGCGCCTGAAACTCAGCAGCTGGTCAAGGACCTTTGTGCAAGGGACAACTGCCAGAGCCAAAACGAGTTTATTGAAAAGGCCATTCGTTTTTACGCCGGATATGTTTCCAGCGGCGAGGCCATCGACTATCTGCCGCCCGCACTGGTGGCCGCCCTGCGGGGAACGGTGGAGGACAGCGAACACCGCATTGCGCGGCTGCTCTTCAAGCTGGCCGTGGAAACCAGCATGATGATGAATGTGCTGGCGGCAGGTATGGAGATCAGCGAGGAGGATCTCCGGCAGCTTCGCGCCAGATGTGTCCGGGAGGTCAAGCAGACCAACGGCAATATCTCCCTCAAGGACGCAGTGAAATACCAAAAGGGGCAGGAATAGGCGGTGACTGAAAATGCCCCGCATTATTTTCAAGTGCCCGTATCTGAAAGGCGGCTCCCCCACTGTGACGGCTCACCTAAAAAATCTTGTAGGATACATCGCTACCAGGGATGGCGCTGAGAAAATTGACCCCGGTAATACGCAACTGGCAGCAACCAACAAGCAGAAAGAGCTGGTGGATCAGCTCGTCCAGAGTTTTCCGGAGAGCATGGAACTGTTTGAATATGAGGACTATCTCTCCGCCCCCAACAGAGGGAACGCCTCTGCTTTTATCACTATGGCCATTGAACAGAATCTGAGCCAGCTCATCCGCCGGGAGAAATATCTGGAATACATCGCCAAGCGGCCCCGCGCCCAGCGTTTTGGCGCTCACGGTCTGTTTACCGGTGACAAAGATTCTCTGGTGCTCTCACAGACTGCAAAAGCGATAGCAGAATATCCCGGCAATGTGTGGCTGCCGATCATTTCCCTGCGGAGAGAGGATGCTGCCAGACTGGGATATGACAATGCGGAGAACTGGAAGTCTTTTCTCTCCTCTTATGCCATGCAGATGGCCACAGCCATGAAAATCCCTTGGGAGCAGTTTCGATGGTACGCAGCCTTCCACAATGAGTCGCACCATCCGCACATCCACATGGTCTGTTACAGTGCAGATCCTGCCAAGGGCTTCCTCACGAAAACTGGGATCGCCCAAATCAAATCTGGTTTGGCGAAGCACATCTTCCGGCAGGAACTGACGGAGCTCTATCAAAAGCAGACCAAAAGCCGCAACGCACTGAATGAAGATGCCCGTTCTGTGCTGGAGCAGCTGATCGAACAGATGCGGAGCGGCACTGCGGTCAACCACCGCATGGAGAAGCTCATGGAGCATCTGGCGGAGCGCCTGCGGCACACTGGAGGCAAGAAGCAGTACGGCTACCTCAAAGCCCCGCTGAAGGCTGTGGTGGATGAGATTGTGGACGAGCTGGCCAAAGACCCATGTGTCGCTGCGGCCTATGCCCTGTGGCATGAACTGCGGGAAGATGTACTGCGCACCTACAGAGACGATCTGCCCCCACGCCTTCCCCTTTCCCAGCAGAAGGAATTCAAGCGGATCAAAAATATTGTTATTGAGGAGGCGGTGAAGATTGGGGCGCATCAGCAGGTATTCCATCCGGATGACCAGCAGGACGGTGTCTCTGCGGCAACTCCAGGAGATCCGTCGCTGCCGGAGCTGACCCAGCCCGATGATGACTGTGGTGATCCTGTGGAATCTCCACCAGAAGCCCCGCCAGAGAAATCGGGATCTGCCAAAGCACACATGGAATGGAGTAAGGAGTATCGTCTGGCACGCCGCTGTTTGTTTGGCGATAAGAATCAGCCCCAGGACTTTGAGCAGGCATTTTCACTGTTCCAAGAGGGGGCGCAAAAAGGCAACGCACTGGCCATGTGCGACCTGGGACAGATGCTGGCGGATGGGCTGGGCCAGGAGATTGATATACAGGCTGCCCATGTGTGGTACAGAAAGGCGCTGGCTGCGTTCCATGCTGTGGAGGAACAGAAGAAAAACCGCTATGCGGAGTACCGGATCGGCAAACTCTATGCCGCGGGCCTCGGCTGTGAGCAGGACTATGGTGAAGCCGCCCGGTGGTTCCAACTTTCCGTAGACAAAGAGTACAAGTACGCGCAATATTCCCTTGCCGGTCTGTTTCGCCGCAGGCAGGGTGTGGAGCAGGACGATGTGCGGGCGCTGGAATTATACACAGCCTCTGCACAGCAGGATTTCCCCTATGCCGCTTACGAGTTAGGAAAGATGTATCAGGATGGCATTGGCTGTGAGAAGGACACTGAAGTGTCGGAACAGTGGTACCAGCAAGCCTTCGCCGGATTTCTTGAGTTGGAGCAGCAGAGCCATGACGATAAATTGCAGTACCGTATCGGCTGGATGCTCCTCCATGGTGTAGGAACTGGAAAGGATGAAGCGGCAGCCAGGGGGTGGTTTGAACGGGCATCCAAACTGGGCAATCCCCATGCACAGTACCAACTGGCCAAAATGATCCTCGACGCCCCATCCTCAACACCAGAGCAGACAGCTCAGGCATTGGAGTGGCTGACAAAGGCAGCGGAAACCGGCCAGGACTGCGCGCAATATGCGCTCGGCAAAATCTATCGGGATGGTCAAGGAATAGAAAAAGACATTCAAAAGGCGGTGAATCTGTTCACACTTGCGGCGGAGCAAGGAAACAGTTTCGCCGCTTTTACCCTTGGCAAGTTGTACCTTTCTGGTGACGCAGGTCTGCCCATAGATCCGCCATTCGCGCTGAAGTGGCTCACATTCTCTGCGGAACTTGGAAACCAGTTCGCCCAGTACCGGTTGGGAAAGCTGCTGCTCCAGGGCGAGGAGGTACCGAAAGACACGGAAACCGCCATCCGCTGGCTCACCGCTGTGGCGGAACAGGGCAATCAATACGCCCAGTATGCCCTCGGCAAACTCTATCTGCTTGGGAAAGAGGTTCCAAAAGACAAGAGCAACGCGACCAAGTGGTTCCAACTGGCGGCGGATCAGGGGAGTGAGTACGCTCAATACTTTCTGGAACACATGGATGACTGGCTGGGACAGCCGCCTGCAGCGGCAGTCATTTCACTGCTCCACCATCTGGCCAACATCTTTCAGGAGCAGAGCCAGCCACCCTCTGACGGTATCCGAGTGGCTGTGGACCGGAAGCTCCTGCGAAAAATCAAGGCGAAGAAGATCGCTCAGGGCCACAAGGCGGATGACCATGAGCCGGAGATGAAATTGTAAGGGAGACTCTTTTTTGAAACAGAAAAGGAAATTTAGACAGCAGATATTGTTATCCCATGCTGAGGACATTCAAAGGCTGAAAAAGAGAAAACTGATCCCCGGTAGGCCCATCCTGTTCCACAGGAAGCTCAAGGGGAGAAATCAATGAGAAGATGAACTGTGTAAAATACAGGCAGCATGATTATTGCGGGAGGTGCAGGATGCCATACATCCACTTTACGGAGGAGCAAAAGCTCCGGGCAAATTCAGTTGATCTGGTGGAGTTCCTGCGCCGGCAGGGAGAGAAACTCATCCCCTCCGGTCGGGACAAACGCCTCGCCTCGGATCACAGTATTACCGTGCGTGGGAATGAGTGGTACGATCATGCTGCAGAGAGGGGTGGCCACGCAATCTCCTTTGTCCAAAATTTCTACGGCCTGACTTACCCTGAAGCAGTGACCCGTCTGCTCAACGGTGAACAGGGGGAAGTGTATGTACCGGCGGAGAAAAAAGAAAAAGGGCCGCCAAAGGAATTTGCCCTGCCTCCCGCAAACCAGACCTTGCGGCGGGTATATGCTTATCTGCTCCAGCAGAGACACATCAGCCGGGAGGTGCTCAGCACTTTCGCACAGAAGGGACTGATCTATGAGAGCCGGGAATTGTCCATAGATCAGACAAAGGTGTATCACAACGCCGTGTTCGTCGGATTCGATGAAC
>CDZH01061257.1_pt1 | contig 11948 bp, 9 predicted proteins | sample 557721 | NCBI WGS metagenome assembly CDZH01 (sample SAMEA3182062, study PRJEB8094) | gut metagenome | biome: human; feature: gut; material: Stool; isolation source: human stools | place: Canada | collected 2013-01-14
CATCATGTTCATCGTTTTCAGCAGATTCTCCGAAAAATTCCGCTTTTCCCGGAAAAAAGGATAAAAACCATGATGCATATAGTCTTGAAAATAGTCCAAGGGATTTACTTGATTCGAGATGTCTTCTGCTATCTGCCGGTGATGCTGGATCAGTTCGGCAAACGAATAGGAAGGGAAATTATTTCCCGTCATCATATTCAGAAACTCACGGAAAGAGAATCCCCGCAGATTATAAGAGACAACCTTTCCGGCCAGATCCGGATTCTCTTCCTTCAGGCGCATGACCGACGAACCGGAAAAGACTATGCGCAGATTGGGGAAATGATCATAACAATACCGCAATTCTTTTGACCAGTCTGAATACTTGAATACCTGGTCGATCAATAATACTTCCCCGCCGTTACGTTGGAACTCATCAGCGAAATCGACCAATGTACGCGCCGTGAAATAAAAGTGATTCAAATTGACATACAGGCATTTCTTATTGTCTGCGCCAAAGTATTCACGTGCATAATCCAACAAGAAAGTCGTTTTTCCAACACCTCTGGAACCTTTAATTCCTATCAGACGGTCATTCCAATTGATCTCGTCCATCAATTCCCGCCGAACGGAAGGTTGCAAATGTTCCACCAGATATTTATGTGTACGAAAAAATGATTCCACCTGCTATTTCTCACTTTGTCATTAACAGCGCAAAGATAAACAACTTCTATAAAATTGCAAAGCAGAGTTTGCAATTTTACCTTCTGAAGGGATGAATTTTCATTCGCATCGCTTTTATCTGCGTCAACCCCTTTTATTTATAAAGAGATTTTAAGTCAACTAAATCCGTTAAATGACAGTTTTTTACCGTTTCACCCTTGTGAAGAGATCGTTCCACCTAGGTGATACGATCATTCCACCCGGGTGGAACGATCAATTTTCAGGCATAAAGCCTAAAAATCATACAGCAATCGATTTCCTACTAAAAAACAGACCTTTCGACCAACGAAATAGCTTATCTTTGTAGCAATATCAGACTAAGCATAAAGCACAGACAACATGAAGAAACGACTTCTGTATCTTTTTACCTGCATGTATTTATTGTTACCTTTTCATATCCAGGGTGAAGAAGGATTTAGCCAGGCGTTAAAAATCAGTCTGACGGGGAAAATCTACAAAAACTTGTCGTTCACTGTAGAAGAAGACTTGCGATCGGCTATTGACTTTTCGCAACTGCAATGGCTTTTGGGTACAGCCGAACTTAATTATAAGATCCATCCTCGGATAAAGACGGGTGTGGCTTACATGCATCTGCTCAATCTGTATGACAACACACAGCACCGGCATCGCTATTTATTATATGTAACGGCCAAACAGCCGTGCGGTTCGTTTGTATTTTCTGTTCGAGAACGTTTCCAGAGTACGTATGCCAAGCATAAAAAGCAACCGACCAGTTATTTGCGGTCCATGCTCACTTTGCAATATCACATTCCGAAATCTGATTTTTATTCCTTTGTATATGCCGAGACATTCAACAATACTTATCGGGGAAGTATGGCGCTCGACCGCCTTCGTTTGTCGGCCGGATGCGATTATCGGCTGAATTCACGCAACCAGATCCAGCTGTACTACCGATATCACTTCCTATATGCTCCTGATCCGGTCAATGCACCACAAGGAATCGGCCTGACTTTTTCGCATCGGTTTTAATGTTGCTTTCTTTCGTGCATAAAAAAACCGGTATTCCCGGAAGTCATTGATGCTATCCTGGAATACCGGTTACAGAACCGAAGAATATATATTATTTCTTGAAGTAACGGTTGAACAAACCTTCGAATCCTTTACCATGACGAGCTTCGTCCTTGCACATTTCATGAACAGTGTCATGGATAGCATCCAGGTTCAATTGCTTAGCGCGAGTTGCGATACGTTTCTTATCTTCGCAAGCACCCTGTTCTGCATTCATGCGTTTTTCCAAGTTTGTCTTGGTATCCCAAACAACATCACCCAGCAATTCTGCAAATTTAGCTGCATGTTCAGCTTCTTCCCAAGCATAACGTTTGAATGCTTCTGCTACTTCAGGATAGCCTTCACGATCAGCCTGACGACTCATGGCCAAATACATACCCACTTCAGTACATTCTCCCATGAAATGAGCATTCAAATCCTTGATCATTTCTTCGTCACAACCTTTAGCTACGCCAAGTACATGTTCGTCTGCAAAAGACAAAGCACCTGTTGTTTCTACTAATTCTTTGAACTTGCTCTTTGGTTGTTTACACTGCGGACAGAAATCTGGAGCTTCGTCACCTTCATGAACATAACCACATACTGTACAAATCCATTTCTTTTTCATAATCGCTAATTTTATTGGTTGTTAAAATGAGTAATTCTTTTATTGTATCACAAAGATACGCTCTCCTTCCGAATTATTCAAGCAACTTCCGATTGAATTCTTTTATGGAGATATCAAAAAAATTTATCACCCGAAATCATAGCGGTTGCATTAAACGATTTTCGTGACTTTCAAAAATGATTCCCGTTTCTTTTGAAAACGGTTCTCACGGGTTCCATTTTCCAATCCATAAGCACAGTCTGAATCTTTTCATTCAATTTTTTCTGTTAGTATTGGGATTCTTCCAAAGAAAGTGTATATTTGCCCTTAATAATAATCTTAAACAAACACCCATGAAGAAAACTTTTCTTTTACTATTAGCAGCCATCGCATTACCAGCATGGTCACAACATGATGCGTCAGTCCGCATTTATCCGGACAAAGGTACAACAACAATCAACAAAAACATGTATGGGCACTTTGCCGAACACCTGGGAAGCTGTATTTACGGCGGGCTTTGGGTTGGTCCGGACAGTGATATTCCGAACACACAAGGTTACCGAACCGATGTATTGGAAGCCTTAAAGAAATTGCAAGTTCCGGTACTTCGCTGGCCCGGCGGTTGCTTTGCCGACGAATATCATTGGATGGATGGAATCGGACCTAAAGAGCAACGCCCTAAAATGGTGAATAACAACTGGGGAGGAACCATTGAAGACAACAGCTTCGGAACACACGAATTCCTGAATTTATGCGAACTGCTTGGGTGCGAACCCTACGTAAGTCTGAATGTCGGTAGCGGAAGTGTGGAAGAAATGGCCAAATGGATTGAATATATGACCTCGGAAGGCGATAGTCCGATGGCCCGGTTAAGGAGACAAAACGGACGAGACAAAGCCTGGAAGGTTAAATATATCGGAGTCGGCAACGAAAGCTGGGGCTGCGGAGGAAGCATGCGTCCGGAATACTATTCAGACTTATATCGCCGCTACTCTACATATTGCCGAAATTATGACGGAAATCAGTTATTTAAAATAGCCAGCGGAGCCAGCGATTATGATTACAACTGGACAGAAGTCCTGATGAAGAACGTAGGAGGCCGTATGGATGGTCTTTCCTTACATTATTATACGGTAACAGGTTGGAGCGGAAGCAAAGGTTCGGCAACCGAATTTGATCCGGATGATTTCTACTGGACCATGGGAAAATGCCTGGAAATTGAACCGGTCATCCAGAAGCATATCCAAATCATGGATAAATATGATCCGAAAAAGAACATTGCCCTGATGGTTGATGAATGGGGAACTTGGTGGGATGTAGAACCGGGAACCAATGCAGGCCATCTTTATCAGCAGAATACAATGCGCGATGCTTTCGTTGCTGCACTGACATTAAATCTGTTCCATAAATACTGTGACCGTATCCAGATGACGAATATTGCACAAATCGTAAACGTGCTTCAATCGGTTATTCTTACCAATGGTAAAAAGATGCTCCTGACGCCTACCTATCATGTATTCGAAATGTATAAAGTGCATCAAGATGCCACCTGGTTGCCGTTAGATCTGATTTGTGATCAGGTAAAAGTGAGAGACTATCGTACAGTTCCGATGCTGAGTGTTTCGGCCTCGAAAGATAAAGCCGGAAAAATCCACATCAGTCTGGCCAATGTCGACCTCGAACAAACCGAAGACGTACAGATTGATTTGCAAGGCATGCAACTCAAGGAAGTGAGCGGTCGTATCCTGGCTGGTAAGAACATCAATGCACACAATACATTCGAGCAACCCAACCAAGTAGAACCCAAAGAATTCAAAGGTGCAAAGATTGAAAAAGACGGAACATTACATATCCAAATGCCCGCCCAGTCGATTGTAGTACTTGAAGTAAAATAAATATTACTCCTACAAAAAACTTCCACTTCTATCCGAACAAAGCGGATACAGAAGTGGAAGTTTCTGTATAAATCAACTGACAGGAACTATTTCCGTAGCTTTCTCTCCACAAAAGTCTTGATGAAATCAACCGTATCATCAATACCTAATATCGAAGCATCGATGGAAAGGTTATAAGAAGCGGAAGCGCCCCATGTTTTATTTGTATAATAATTATAGTAAGATGCGCGTCCTTTATCCGTCTTCGTCATCAGATTCTTCGCTTCTTCAACAGAAACGCCCATGCTCTCGACAATACGCTGAACGCGAATCTCCGGATTATTGTGAATAAAGAAGCTGATACAAGCCGGATCATCCCGCAAAATATAATCGGCACAACGGCCAACCATCACACACGATTCTTTGGCAGCCAGATTCCAGATCGCTTCACTTTGAATACGGAATAACTCATCATTGGATAATATATCATTATACGGCATAAACATGCCCATATACGGATATCCCATAGTAAAGGCATAAGCCATTCCACTCGAAGCCCGCTCGTCAGCCTTCTCAAAGACTTCGGTACACAGACCGCTTTCACGAGCAGCTACGGCTATCAGTTCTTTATCATAATAACCAATACCCAAAAGCTTCGCCAATTTCATTCCAATTTCGCGGCCTCCACTTCCAAACTGGCGGCCAATCGTCAATATCATTCGGTTCTTATTATTTTCCATTTCTATGTCGTGTTTTTCTATAAAACCTATATCGCAAATCTATCTGTTTTCTTTCAAGAAAACAAATTTCAACGATAAAAAACCAAGGAGAACATAGTAAACTGCCTATTTCACAACCACGCAGAACGGATCAATAAAAGCATAAACAGGGGAATAAAAAAATCCGCCTTGCATAACACAAGACGGATTCTTTATCCTTTTACTTCATTTCGTAATCAAAACTTAGAAATTTTATCGATCCGGCGCTGATGACGTCCGCCTTCAAAAGGAGTACTGAAGAAAGCATCCAAGACTTTCAATGCTTCTTCTTCAGAGATAAAGCGTCCCGGCATAACCAATACATTCGCATCATTATGCGCACGGGCCAACGCAGCCAGCTCTTCTTTCCAGCAAAGGGCAGCACGAATACCCAGATGCTTATTCAAGGTCATGCTAATACCATTGCCTGATCCACAAATAGCGATACCAGGATAAACTTCACCCTCTTCTACAGCCTTTGCCAAAGGATGTGCAAAGTCAGGATAATCACAACTCTCAGTAGAATTTGTTCCAAAATCCTTAAATTCCCAACCTCTTTCAGTCAAGACCTTCTTTACAAACTCCTTCAGAGTAAATCCTGCATGATCACAACACAATCCGATTACTTTCATAAGATTCTTATTCTGCCAATAATTCTTTTACCTGTTTATATACATTCTGACCTGTAAAGCCTAATTTCTCGTCCAGCACTTTATAAGGAGCTGAATAACCGAAAGAACTCATTCCCCATACACGGCCATTGAAACCAACCAAGCTTTCCATGCTTACCGGCAAACCAGCAGTCAATGCAAAGTTCTTGGCATCCGGTCGGATAACAGAATACTGATAATCTTTAGCCTGGCTACGGAACAATCCTTCAGAAGGAATAGATACGATACGAACCTTTACACCATCAGCCCGCAATAATGCAGCACCATCAACCAATGTTGAAACTTCAGAACCTGAAGCAATCAGCGTAACATCCGGATTCGCATCTTCGTTTAAGATATAAGCACCTTTTTCTGCTCCCAAAGCATCCTGATATCGGTCTCCCTGAGAAGGAAGATCCACCACATTTTGCCGTGACAGGATCAAAGCAGTAGGAGTCGATGTATTCTCCATTGCCATCTTCCAGGCAACAGTTGTTTCTGCACCATCAGCCGGACGAAGTACCAACATCGAATTATTTCCTTTATGATTCTTCAGCTTCTCCAACAAACGCACTTGCGCTTCTTGTTCTACTGGCTGATGAGTCGGTCCATCTTCTCCCACACGGAAAGCATCATGTGTCCAGATAAACTTAACCGGCTGTTCCATCAAAGCGGCCATTCGTAAAGCAGGCTTCATATAATCAGAGAAGACAAAGAACGTACCGCAAGCAGCAATGACACCGCCATGCAATGACATACCGATACAGATACAAGCCATAGTCAATTCAGCCACACCTGCCTGGAAAAAGGCTCCGCTGAAGTCACCCTTCACAAATGCATGAGTCTTCTTCAAGAAACCGTCAGTCTTGTCAGAATTAGACAAATCGGCAGAAGCACAAATCATGTTCTCAACCGATGAAGCCAATACGCCCAATACGGTAGCCGAAGCAACACGAGTAGCCTGATTAGCTTTCTGCTGAATGCCTGCCCAATCTATTTCAGGTATTCTACCGGCAAACCAGTTATCCATTTTCACTGCCAAATCCGGATGAGCTTCCGCCCAAGCCTTCTTAACGGCTTTCTTTTCTTCCATCAACGCATTAAGTTCAGCTTCACGCTTCGCATACAATGCAGCAACTTCAGGGAAAATAGCAAATGGATTCTCAGGATCACCACCTAAATTCTTAATTGTTTCCTCGATAGAAACACCTGCTGCCGATAAAGGCTGGCCATGTGTTGAAACTTTATTTTCGTAACTGCTATGATCAGCGCCCAAAGCACCTTTACCCATAACAGTCGTACCAATAATCAAAGTAGGTTTTTCTTTTTCTGCTTTTGCATCTTTCAATGCTTGACGAATAGCATCTGCATCATTACCATTAATCGAAATAACTTTCCAGCCCCATGCCTCATACTTTAAAGCGACATTCTCATTGTCTACTTCATCCACTTTTGTAGAGAGCTGAACATTATTGGCATCATAGAACATAATCAAATTGTCCAAACCTAATGTTCCGGCTACGCGTCCTGCTCCTTGAGAAATTTCTTCCTGGATACCACCATCCGAAATATATGCATAGATCGTCTGGTCCATTACTTCTTTTCCCAAACGAGCTTGCAAGAACTTGGCTGCAATAGCTGCACCTACAGCATAGGTATGTCCTTGTCCTAATGGTCCAGATGTATTCTCGATACCTCTTTCTACACTTACTTCCGGATGTCCTGGTGTTACTGTACCCCACTGGCGGAAATTCTTCAATTCATCCATAGAGAACTTTCCAGTCAAAGCCAATACAGAATATAACATAGGTGACATGTGTCCCGGATCCAAGAAGAAACGGTCACGACCTTCCCATTTTGGATTTTTCGGATCATACACTAAGAATTCAGAGAACAATACGCTTACGAAGTCTGCACCACCCATCGCACCTCCAGGATGACCTGATTTAGCTTTTTCAACCATTGATGCAGCAAGAATACGTATATTATCGGCTGCTCTATTCATTAATTTAATGTCGTTCATATCGCTATTCGTTAATTCGTTTGCAAATTTAAAGATAATTCATTAGTAAAGCAATCGCTGTGACACGAATACGCCACTTTTTATGAAAATTAATTTGACATAGATAAGAATCACAAAGAAAAACAAACTCCTTTATTCAACAAATCGTCATACTTTTCCTTATTGAAAGTATAATAGAAAGCGCCTCGTTTTGATGAACTTTTGTCTTTTTCCTCCAGCTTCTCTAATATATTCATAGAATTAATCTTCTTGCGGAAATTTCTCTTATCCAACGGAGCTTGATAAATAGCTTCATAAAGAGTCTGCAATTGTGGTAAAGTAAATTTTTCAGGGAGCAGATTAAATCCGATTGGATGAGTTGCTGCTTTGCGCTGCAAAATGGCAATCGAATCTTTTATCATTTGCTCGTGATCAAAAATCAGTTCTGGCAGTTCGGTTATCTTAACCCAAACAGCATCATGGGCTTTCAGCGTATCTACATCTATACTAGACATATTGACCAGTGCATAATAAGCAGCAGAGATAACCCGCTCTCCTAGATCACGGGTTATCTCGCCATAAACTCCTACTTGCTCCATAAATAAATTGTCAACTCCAGAACAATCTGTCAGGACTCTATTTGCAGCCTGCGACACACTTTCTCCTTCACGAACGAATCCGCCCATTAAAGACCACGAACCTTTCAAAGGTTCAAATGAACGTCGATACAACAGAACATACAACTCGCGGTTATCGAATCCAATCAAGATGCAATCAACTGCTACAAAAAATTTAGACTCACCTTGATAATATAATGTTGACATAATATTTAGGATTTTATAAACGTAAATCAAGCCAGACGTCTGGCACCATCACTAATTACGACATTGTACAATTTAGGCTCATGTCCGAACTTCTTTGTATATTCTGCAAAGGCTTTCGCAACAAAAGCATCGTATTTGTCTGCTTTTACCAAGTTAATGGTACAACCTCCGAAACCGCCTCCCATCACGCGAGAACCAGTTACTCCGCATTCTTTAGCAATGTCGTTCAAGAAGTCAAGTTCTTCACAGCTGACTTCATACAGTTTGCTCATGCCGTGATGCGTACCATACATTTTTTCTCCGACAGTTTCGTAGTCACCTTTTTCCAAGGCATCACAGACATCCAATACGCGTTGAATTTCTTCAATGACATATTCAGCACGCATATAATCTTCTGCACTAACATCGGCCTTAACTTCGTTCAACATGTCCATGGTAGCGTCTCTCAAGAATTCTACTTCCGGATGATTACGCTTAATGGCAGCTACTACGTTTTCGCAAGACTGACGACGTTTGTTGTATGCAGATGAAGCCAATTCATGTTTTACCACTGAATCCAACAATACCAGTTTATAACCAGCTGCTTCCGGATCAAACGGGAAATACTTGTATTCCAATGAACGGCAGTCCAAACGGATCAAATGACCTTTCTTTCCAAAAACAGAAGCAAATTGGTCCATGATACCGCAGTTCACACCACAATAGTTATGTTCTGTTGACTGTCCGATCTTTGCCAACTCGAACTTATCTATATTTAAATCGAATAATTCGTTTAAAGCAAAAGCATAAGTACTTTCTAATGCTGCAGAAGAAGACATACCAGCACCCAGAGGAACATCACCTGCAAATGTAGTATCAAATCCTTGAATATTACCTCCGCGTTTGATGATTTCACGACATACACCGAAGATATAACAAGCCCAGCTAGCCTGCGGTGCATCATTTTCTGTCAAACCAAATTCTGCATAATCATTCAAGTCGATAGAAAAAGCACGGACTTTTCCTGTTCCATTCGGTTTGATTTCTGCGATCATACCTTTATCGATAGCACCCGGGAAAACAAATCCACCATTATAATCAGTATGTTCTCCTATCAAATTAATACGACCAGGTGATGCAAAGAAAGCACCCGATGTATTAAACAGCTCTTGAAACTTTTTACTAATCTTCTCTTTCATAATGATAATAATATTCAATTAAAAAAATAAGCAGCTAAGTAGAATAGTAACCCTACTTAGCTACTTTATACTCACAAACAAAACGATTAAGATCTTATTCTACCGGAATATCCTTATTGACATTCTTGCTTCCTACCAAAGCATAATACAGCAAATATGCTAAACCAAAGAGGATAACGAAATAACTTACCTGGAAACCGGCCATATCTGCTACAACACCTTGAATCAATGGTAAAATACCACCACCGCAAACCATCACCATAAAGAATCCGGAAGCAGCCTCTGTATATTTACCTAAACCTTCAACTGCCAAGTTAAAGATACCACCCCACATAATAGATGTACACAGACCACAAAGAGCCAGGAACATGATACCAATAGGAACTTCAACCATACCGAATGACAAGCTAGCCAAGAATACCGGCATACTTACTTTCGTTGTAATCGGAGCAAAGATGGCGATCAGGATAAATACAAGACCTACAGCTGAAGCCAAAGTCAACATAGACTTACTTGAGAATCTAGCGCCTAAAGAAGCACCACACAAACGTCCTACCATCATCAGGAACCAATATGTACCTACCAAACTACCAGCTGTTGTAGGATCAATGCCCAACTCATCGCTTGTAGCAAACAAGTTCATAAAGTTTGGAATACCAACTTCAACACCTACATAGATGAAAATAGCAATAGTACCCAAAATAAAGTGACGGAAAGAGAATGCACTGTATTTATCAGGAGCACCTGTATTTTTCTGCTGACGTTCCAGACTTGGTTCCGGAATGTTCATACTGATCAATACGATAAATGCCAAAGCGAAGATACCCATTGCCAAGAACAAAGCAGGAGCAGCATCACTGATTGTTGCACGAGCAGCATCACCCATCAAATAACCTACCAATACCGGAACAATTGTTGCACCAATGGAGTTAACAGAACCGGCAACCTGAATTAACTGGTTTCCTTTGTTACCACCACCACCTAAGGTATTCAACATCGGGTTTACTACGGTATTCAACATACACATAGAGAAACCTGAAACAAAAGCACCTGTCAAATAAACAGCATAGCTTCCTGCCAAACCTGACAAATAAGAGATAAACACACCTACAAAACCTACAATGATTGCCAGCAAAGCGGTTTTCTTATAACCAATCTTCTGCAACAACATACCTGCCGGTACACCCATAAAGGCGTAAGCAATAAAGTTAGCGGCATTACCCAACTGCGACATCAGGTTTGTTGCCTGGAACTGGTTTTTAACGATTACCCCGAACGGATTCTGCAAACCTGTCACGAACGAGATCATAAAGAACAATGCCACCATCATAATGATAGGCAATGTGTAATTTTTTTGACTAGTTGAATTCATTTGTTTTAAAGTCGTTTAATTATTAATGTTTTAATGATTTATTCTACTGTGAATTTATATACAGTCTGACTCTGGAATGTTTCGCCTGGACGCAAAACGGTTGATGGATACTCTGGTTTGTTCGGACTGTCAGGGAAATGCTGTGTTTCCAAACAGAAAGAACAACGTTCTGGATAAGGATGTCCGTTTTTACCGATGATTGATTCATTCAACCAATTGGCGGTATAAAGCTGAATACCCGGCTCGGTAGTATAAGTTTCCATGACAATACCTGTCTTCGGAGAATAACAACGCGAAGCCAAGGCCATTTCATTTCCTTCCTTATTTAATACATAGCAATGGTCATATCCTTTACCGAAGATCAGTTGCTGGAAATTCTCATTAATCCGTTCTCCGATTTCATGCGGTTCGGTGAAATCCATCGGTGTTCCTGCCACTTTTTCCAACGGACCATAAGGTATAGCCGTTTCGTCGGTTGGCAAATAAGCATCAGCATGAATTGTCAAGACGTGATCACCGATATAACGGTCGCCTTCTCCTGAAAGATTAAAATAAGAATGATTAGTCAGATTGACGACTGTAGGCTTGGTTGTTGTTGCCTGATAAGAAATAACCATTTCATTTTCGTCTGTCAGATGATAAAGAAGAACGGCAGTCAATTCTCCCGGATAACCTTCTTCCCCATCGGCAGCCACGTAGGTCAGGCGGACAGTTTGAGCGTCTAACTGTTCCATATCCCAAACCCGGAAATGAAAGCCTCGCAAACCTCCATGCAAACTATTCGGACCATTATTAATAGGCAACTGATCGTACACGGTTCCATCCAGTTCGAAACGTCCTTTCGCGATCCGGTTGGCATAACGGCCACACGTTGCACCGAAAGTTGGTTCACCGGAAGTCAGATAATCGTCAATGGATGCATGACCCAATACGACATCAACCCATTCACCTTTGTTATCAGGAACCATTAATG
>CDZH01028041.1_pt1 | contig 11874 bp, 7 predicted proteins | sample 557721 | NCBI WGS metagenome assembly CDZH01 (sample SAMEA3182062, study PRJEB8094) | gut metagenome | biome: human; feature: gut; material: Stool; isolation source: human stools | place: Canada | collected 2013-01-14
CAATGGCCTCCGGCACGATCTCCGCGCCGATGACCCTCGCCGCCCGCCGGGCCATCACCTGGGTGATGGTGCCCGCGCCGCAGTACAGGTCCAGCACCGTCTCGTGCCCGGTCAGTCCCGCGAAGTCCACAGCGGTATCGTACAGCACCTCCGCCATGTCATGGTTCACCTGATAAAAGGACGGCACGCTCAGCCGGAAGGACAGGCCGCACAGGGTATCCTCCAGCACGTCCGCGCCCCACAGGGTGCGGTATTCACTGCCCAGTACAGCCCCGGTGGGCTGGGTGTTCACGCCCAGCACCACGCCCACGGCATTCGGCAGCGCCTGCCGCACAAACGACACCAGCGTGTCCTCGCGGGGCAGCTTCCTCCCGTTGACCAGCACGCAGACCAATGACTGTCCCGCGCTGTTCGTGCGGACATACAGGTGCCGCACCAGACCCCGCCGGGTCCTTTCATCGTAACAGGGCACGCCGCACTCCCGGATGTACCGCCGCAGGGCCTCCGCTGCCGCGTCGGCCTGGGGCTTCTGTATCCGGCAGCAGTCCACCGGGATCACCTGATGGCTGCGGGCCTTGTAGAACCCCACCTGCCCATCGGCGGATACGGGGTACTGGCTCTTGTTGCGGTAGTGCAGCGGCGCACCGGAGAGGATACCCTCCACTGTCACATCGCTGCCGCCGATGCGGCGCAGGGCGTCCTGCACCCGCTGGCGCTTGGCCTCCAGCTCCTCTTCCCTGTCCATGTGACGGAAGTCACAGCCGCCGCACCGCCCATAGTACGGGCAGTCCGGCTCCACCCGGTGGGGCGAGGGCGCGTATACCCGCACCGCCTTGCCGAAGGCGGCGTTTTTCAGCGCTTTCAGGATGAGCACATCACAGTCCTCGCCCCGCAGCGCCCGGTGGACGAACACCGCCTGCCCGTCGATGCGGGCCACGCCCAGTCCCTCGGAGGTATACCCCTCGATGCGGGCGCGGCAGGTCTTATTCTTCTCCGGCACGGCTCAGAACTCGAACTTGCTGATGACCTTGCCGATGGCGTCGGCAAAGGCGGCCAGCGTCTTGTTGTCCCGGCCCTTGCTGCGGCGGATGAGGCCGATGAGCATATCGCCCAGCTGGACCAGCTTCTGGTAGGCCGCCGCGGCCTTGGGCGCGCCCTCATAGGCGCGGGTCCTGCGCTCCGGCAGGTAGCCGGGGGCAAGCTGCTTGTCGGCGATCAGGTCATACTCCTCGGTGTACTGGGGCGCGTGGGCTGCAAAGCCCAGCCCCTTTACCGTCTCGGCGTAGACGGGTGCCACCTCGCGGTCGCCGTGGACCACGAACACATGGGTAGTCTTCGCCGGATCAAAGTGCTTGATCCAGTCCACCAGATGGTCATGGTCAGCGTGAGAGCTGAGGCCGGGGAAATTGACGATCTTGGCCCGGACAGCCACATCCTCGCCGAAGAGCTTGACGCTGTCGACCCCGTCCAACAGGTTGCGGCCCAGGGTGCCCGGGGACTGGAAGCCCACGAACACCACGGCGCTGTCGGCGCGCCAGAGGTTATACTTCAAATGGTGGCGGATACGGCCCGCGTCGCACATACCGGAAGCGGAGATAATGACCTTGGGGGTCTTGTCCACGTTCAGCAGCTTGGACTCGTCTACCGTCTCGGTCAGGTGCAGGCCGGGGAAGCTGAACATATGGGTGCCGTCCTGCACCAGCGCCAGAGCGTCCTCGTCCAGATAGCCCCGCAGATCGCCGCAGAAGATGGTGGTGGCCTTCTTGGCCAGCGGGCTGTCCACGTACACCGGGAAGTCCTTGACGGACGTGACCAGATTTTTGTCCTTGATCTCGCGGATGAAATACAGCAGCTCCTGGGTGCGGCCCACGGCGAAGGAGGGGATGACCACGTTGCCGCCCTTGCCCAGCGTCTCGTCGATGATCTCCGCCAGCTGGCCGGTGTAGCTCCACACCTCGGTGTGATTGCGGTCGCCGTAGGTAGACTCGGTGAGCACATAGTCCGCACTGTCGAAGAACTGGGGATCGCGGATGATGGGCTGATCCACATTGCCGATATCGCCGGAGAACACCACGGTGCGCGTTTCATCACCCTCATGGCAGGTGAGCTTGATGCTGGCGCTGCCCAGCAGGTGGCCGGCGTCGATGAACCGGGCGGTGACGCCCTCCACCACCGGGACCTCCTGGCCGTATTCGCAGGTCTGGATAAACTCCCGCACCCGCAGGGCGTCGGCCACGGTGTAGATCGGCTCTACCTCCGGACGTCCGGCGCGCTTGTTCTTGCGGTTCTGGTACTCCGCGTCCTGCTCCTGGATATGGGCGGAGTCCTGGAGCATAATGTCCAGCAGATCGGCGGTCAGGCGGGTGGTAATGATCTTACCCTGAAAGCCGTTTTTGATGAGCATGGGGATGCGGCCGGAGTGGTCGATATGGGCGTGGGTCACCAGCACCACATCAATGCTGCCGGGGTGAAAGGGCAGCGCGGTGTTGTCGATCTCGTCCCGGCCCTGCTGCAGGCCGCAGTCCACCAGGATATGCTTGCCGTTGACCTCCAGACAATGGCAGCTGCCGGTAACGCACCGGTCAGCGCCGTAAAAACGCAGCTTCATGGCGAAAACTCCTTCTCTTTGATAGTACCGTCAGTATACCACACTTTTCCGCGCTGCACAACCGCAAAGCGGCACGACTGACCGATAACTGTTCACAGAAAATCTTTTTGCATTAGACAAAAGAGTGTGGTATACTCTACTGGTATAATTATGTACGATTATCTTTTTACTTAGAAAGGATACAGAATATATGGGACTGTTTACCAAGGTCTTCGGCACCTACAGCCAGCGGGAGCTGAAGAGCATCTACCCCATCGTGGACAAGATCACCGCACTGGAGGACGAGTACAAGCAGCTGACCGACGCCGAGCTTCAGGCCAAGACCCCGGAGTTCAAGGGGCGTCTGGCCAACGGTGAGACGCTGGACGACATCCTGCCGGAGGCCTTTGCCGCCGTGCGGGAGGCCGCGGACCGCGTGCTGGGTATGCGCCCCTATCCCGTCCAGCTGGTGGGCGGCATCGTGCTGCACCAGGGCCGCATCGCCGAGATGAAGACCGGCGAAGGCAAAACGCTGGTGGCCACCCTGCCTGCCTATCTGAACGCGCTGACCGGTGAGGGCGTTCACATCGTCACCGTCAACGACTACCTGGCCAAGCGTGACTCCGAGTGGATGGGCAAGGTCCACCGCTTCATGGGCCTTACCGTGGGCCTGATCATCCACGACATGAAAAAGGAGGAACGCCAGAAGGCCTATCAGGCGGACATCACCTACGGTACCAATAACGAGATGGGCTTCGACTACCTGCGTGACAATATGGCCCTGTACGCCAACGAGCAGGTCCAGCGGGGCCACGCTTTCGCCATCGTGGACGAGGTGGACTCCATTCTGATCGATGAGGCCCGCACCCCCCTGATCATCTCCGGTATGGGCGAGAAGTCCACCCAGCTGTACGATATGGCCGAGATGTTCGCCGCCCGGCTGAAGAAATTTGTGGTGGTGGAGAGCGATGACAAAGAGGAGGAAGCCACCGACATCGACGCCGACTATGTGGTGGACGAGAAAGCCCGCAGCGTCACCCTCACTGCCCGGGGCGTGAAGAAGGCGGAGGAGTTCTTCCACCTGGACAACCTGTCCGACCCGGAAAACAGCACCATCGCCCACCACATCAACCAGGCCATCAAGGCCCACGGCATCATGAAGCGCGACGTGGACTATGTGGTCAAGGACGGCGAGGTGGTCATCGTGGACGAGTTCACCGGCCGCCTCATGTTCGGCCGCCGGTACTCCGAGGGTCTGCACCAGGCCATCGAGGCCAAGGAGCACCTGTCCGTCCAGCGCGAGAGCAAGACGCTTGCCACCATCACGTTCCAAAATTACTTCCGCCTCTACCGCAAGCTGTCCGGCATGACCGGTACGGCGCTGACGGAGGAGGAGGAATTCGCCACCATTTACGCGCTGGACATCATCGAGATCCCCACCAACCGCCCCATCGCCCGTATCGACAACGAGGACAGCGTGTACAAGACCGAGAACGGCAAGTACCGCGCCGTCATCCAGCAGGTAAAGGCGTGCCACGCCAAGGGCCAGCCGGTGCTGGTGGGCACCGTGTCCATCGAGAAGAACGAGCTGCTGGGCAAGATGCTGACCCGCGAGGGCATCAAGCATAACCTGCTGAACGCCAAAAACCATGAGCGCGAGGCTGAGATCGTGGCCCAGGCGGGCCAGTTCGGCGCCGTCACCGTGGCCACCAACATGGCCGGTCGTGGTACCGATATCATGCTGGGCGGCAACGCCGAGTATATGGCCAAGAATGACCTCCGCAAGGCCGGGCTCACCGATGAGCTCATTGCCGAGGCCACCGGCTACGCCGAGACGGACAACCAGGAGATCCTGGACGCCCGAAAGCTGTTCGCCGAGAAGCTGGCCCAGCACAAGGCGGAGATCGCCGGCGAGGCCGACAAGGTCCGCGCCGCCGGCGGCCTGTTCATCATCGGCACCGAGCGCCATGACTCCCGCCGTATCGACAACCAGCTCCGCGGCCGTGCCGGCCGTCAGGGCGACCCCGGTGAGACCCGCTTCTACATCTCCCTGGAGGACGACCTCATGCGCCTGTTCGGCGGCGACCGCGTCACCGGCATGATGGAGCGCATGAACATCGATGAGGACACCCCCATCGAGAACAAGATGCTCTCCCGCGCCATCGAGCAGGCCCAGACCACGGTGGAAAGCCGCAACTTCCAGGCCCGTAAGTCCGTGCTGGAGTACGACGACGTGATGAACAAGCAGCGCGAGATCATCTACGGCCAGCGCAAGCAGGTGCTGGACGGCATGGACGTCAAGGGCATCATCATGGGCATGATGGAGAGCGCCATCGGCCACCAGGTCCGCAGCGCCTTCATGGGCCAGGAGCACCTGGACATGGTCCAGTGCAAGGAGCTTCTCCGCGGCTTGGAGGGTCTGTACTTCACCAAGTACACCGTGAAGATCGACGAGAGCCAGCTCCCCACCCTTACCGAGGACGATTTCATCGAAATGTTCACCAAGGCCGCCGCCGACTTCTACGAGAAGAAGGAGCAGGAGATCACACCGCCCGTCATGCGTGAGCTGGAGCGCGTGGTGCTGCTGCGGGTGGTGGACGAATACTGGATGGACCATATCGACGCCATGCAGGACCTGCGCCAGGGTATCCGTCTGCGGGCCTACGCCCAGACCAACCCGGTGGACGCCTACAAGAAGGAGTCCCTGGAGATGTTCGAGGAGATGATCGACGCCATGAAGGAGGAGACAGTGCGCCGTCTGTACTCCGTTCGCCTGCGCCAGAACGAGGAAGTCAAGCGCGAGCGCGTGGCCAGCGGCATGACCGAGAACGTGGGCGGCGACGGCACCGTGAAGAAGCGCCCCACCAAGGTGGTCAAGGTCGGCCGCAACGACCTGTGCCCCTGCGGCAGCGGGCTGAAATGGAAGAAGTGCACCTGCAAGGAGTACCACTCCTGATTTCGGCCTATGCTTCTCCCCTGTACGCTGCCTACGGTCGCACGGCGCCAGCCAAATCAAAGATTTGGGCCGCCAAAGTGCCTGCGGCAGCGGGCTGAAATGGAAGAAGTGCACCTGCAAGGAGTACCACTCCTGAGTAACTTCAAACGACACCCGCTTCGCTGGGCTGTCGTTTGAGCGGGCTGCGGCCTGCTGCAGCGCACGACGTGCGCGTCAAAGTCGCGCACGCGCACGTTTGCAGGCCGAGAAGAATTTTCGGCGACGTACACGCCGCCGCCGAAAATGGATTTGATTTTATTTGCGTCTGCGGACGCAAACTCTGCGAGGCATTGTAAAATGACGGGCGGCGGCTGAAGCCGCCCCCCGTCCCATCTTATGCGGGGGACGGCGTCCCCGACGCCCCGTCCCCCTCCGGAAGGAGACGCTATGTTCCACATCCACACAAAAAACGACCTGGTCTATCTGGCCTCTGATGTGTTGGAAAACGGCACCATCGTCCACGGCTTTTCCACCCGTAAGGGCGGTGTCTCCCCCGCACCCTGGGACAGTCTGAACCTGGATGACCGCCGGGGCGATGACCTGGCCAATGTACAGGAGAACTTCCGCCGTCTGTGCACCGCGCTGGACACGGATGTGCAGCGGGCAGTGCTCAGCCGTCAGGTGCACCGCAGCGACGTGCGCCGCGTCACGGCGGTTGACTGCGGCAAGGGCCTGTGGCAGCCCCAGGACTACGACAGCGCCGACGCCCTGGTGACGGACGTGCCGGGCATCCCCCTGATCGTGTTCTCCGCCGACTGCAACGTACTGCTGCTCCACGACCCGGTGCGCCGGGTCATCGGCGCAGCCCACGCCGGCTGGCGGGGCACCGCCGCCGGCATCGCCGCGGAGACGGTACGCGTCATGGCCGAGGATTACGGCTGCGACCCGGCGGACCTCCGCGCCGCCATCGGGCCGGCCATCGGACCGTGCTGCTTCGAGACGGACGGCGACGTACCGGAGGCCCTGCGGGCCGCACTGGGTGTGGCGGCGGAGCCGTTCATGGCATGGAACGGCAGCAAGTGGCACATCGACCTGAAGGCCGTCAACGCCCTGTGGCTGCGCCGCGAAGGCGTTACGTGCATCGATATCTGCGATCACTGCACCGCCTGCCGCCCGGACCTGTACTGGAGCCACCGGAAGATGGGCCTGCGCCGGGGTGAGCAGGCCGCACTGATCGCTCTGCGGGAGGATACGCTATGAAACGTACACTGCTGTGCCTGCTGCTGGCGCTGACCATGCTGCTGGCCGCTGGCTGCGCCGACTGGGAGGTCACCGAGGATCCCCTGGGGGAGCTGTCCGACTTCTACCAGAATGAAAACGAAGAACCGGAGCCAGAGCCGCTGACCGCCTTTACCCTGCCCTATATCGCCGGCGGCACCCTCGACCCCGTCCGCACCACGGACACTATGCAGCAGACCGTAGAGTCCCTCATGTACCAGGGGCTGTTCGCCCTGGACGAGCAGTTCCGGCCCCAGGCCGTCCTGGCGGACAGCTGGACGTATGATTCCGCCCAGCGCACCTGGACCATCCGCATCAAGGCCGATGCGGCCTTCTCTGACGGCTCCGCCGTCACGGCGGCGGACGTGGCCGCCACGTTGGAGCGCGCCCGCACCTCTGAGCGCTATGCCGCCCGGCTGCGGGACGTGACCTCCGTGTACGTCCGGGAGGACGCGGTGGTCGTCGCCCTGTCCTCTTCTCTGGCCACCCTTCCCAGCCGCCTGGACATCCCCATCATCAAAGCAGGCACCGAGAACCGCACCGCCCCCACGGGCAGCGGCCCCTATCTGTTTGCCAAGGATGACACGGGCGCCTATCTGACAGCCAACAGCCGCTGGTGGCAGGACAGCAGCGTTCTGCCGCTGTCCACCATCCGCCTGCAGCACTGCAAGGACCAGGACTCCGCCCTGTACGCCTTCACTTCCCGTGAGGTGCAGCTGCTGACGCTGGATCTCACCGGCAGCAACAGCACCGGTGTCTCTGGTGCCGGCGACTACGCCGAGGCAGCCACCCCCGTTATGCAGTTTCTGGGCATGAACACCCGACGGGAGGCTCTGTCCGACCCCGCCCTGCGCCGGGCCCTCAGCGCCGGCATCGACCGTGAAACGCTGGTGTCCTCCTGCCTGCTGGGGCAGGGCACAGCGGCCCAGCTGCCTGCCTCCCCCGCCTACGCAGGCTACGATACCACACTGGAAACGCCTTACGACACCGCGGCCTATAACCGCCTGCTGAACGCCGCCCTTGGCGAACAGGCGGAGGATGAGACACCCCTGACGCTGACGCTTCTGGTCAACGAGGAGAGCAGCTTCAAGGTCTCCGCCGCCCAGGAGATCGCCATGTACCTCAATACCGCACGCCTGACCGTCACCGTGGAGGCTGTTCCCTGGGACACGTTCCTCGCCCGGCTGGAAAGCGGTGACTTTGATCTCTATTACGGCGAATGCCGCCTGACCGCCGACTGGGACCTGACGGCCCTGTTGTCCACCGAGGGCAGCCTCAACTACGGCGGCTGGTCCGATGAGACTACCGACCGGCTGCTGCAGGCCTATCGATCCAATGGCGCTGACGCGAACCTGGTGGCCCTGTGGCAGCAGCTGCTGGACACCGCCCCCTTCGCCCCCATCTGCTTTAAGTCCGTATCCGTTGTCACCACCGAGGGTGTGGTGCAGGGTCTGTCCCCCACAGAGACAGCCCCCCTCTCCCCCCTGGGCAGCTGGTCCGTCCGGCTGGACGCATAAAAGGAGCGTATGCCATGTCACAAGTTACCAAGCGGGCGCTGGAGGCGTCGCTGAAAAAGCTGCTGCTGGAAAAGCCCCTGCATAAGATCACCGTCAGCGACATCACCGATGACTGCGGCATCAACCGCATGACGTTTTATTATCACTTCAAGGACATCTATGATCTGGTGGAGTGGAGCTGTCAGGAGGACGCCAGCCGCGCTCTGGCGGGCAAAAAGACCTACGAGACGTGGCAGCAGGGCCTTTTGCAGATCTTCGAGGCCGTGCAGGAGAATAAGCCCTTCATTCTGAACGTCTATCGCTCCGTCAGCCGCGAGCAGGTGGAGAACTATCTCTACAAGCTGACCTACGACCTGCTGGAGGGCGTGGTGGAGGAGCAGGCCCGGGGAATGTCCGTCCGGCCGGAGGACAAGGCCTTCATCGCCACGCTGTACAAGTATATGTTCGTAGGCCTGATGCTGGACTGGATCAGATCCGACATGAAGGGCGATCCCCATCTGATCGTGGAACGGCTGGACCAGGTCATCCACGGCAGCGTCGACGCCGCGCTGGCGCGTCTGCGTACCGACAAGCCCTTATCAAACGAGGCCAAATGATAAAAAACTGAACACCTGCCGCCCCGGTGATAAAAAACTTATCACCGGGGTTTTTCTGCTTATTGAACAAATATTCATTCAGATGTATGCTTTCATCATCAAAGGAAAACATACAGTGGATACTTGAAAGGAGTTTATTTATGTATTATTCCAGCGGTAACTATGAAGCCTTTGCCCGTCCCAAAAAGCCCGAGGGCGTGGACAACAAATCCGCCTATATCGTGGGTAGCGGTCTGGCTGCCCTGACCGCCGCCTGCTATCTGGTCCGCGACGGCCAGATGAAGGGCGAGCACATCCACATTCTGGAAAAGGGCAGCCTGCCCGGCGGCGCCTGCGACGGCTATAAGTTCGAGAACCTGGGCTACGTCATGCGCGGCGGCCGCGAGATGGACAACCATTTCGAGGTCATGTGGGACCTGTTCCGTTCCATCCCCTCCATCGAAACGGAGGGTGTCAGCGTTCTGGACGAGTACTACTGGCTCAACAAGGAGGACCCCAACTACTCCCTGTGCCGCGCCACCGTTGACCGCGGCCAGGACGCCCATACCGACGGCAAGTTCGACATCTCCGACAAGGGCGCCATGGAGATCATGAAGCTGTTCTTCACCCCCAACGAGGACCTGCAGGACAAGAAGATCACCGACTTCTTCGATGACGAGGTGCTGAACTCCAACTTCTGGCTGTACTGGCGCACCATGTTCGCCTTTGAGAACTGGCACAGCGCGCTGGAGATGAAGCTGTATATCCAGCGCTATATCCACCACATCGGCGGCCTGCCCGACTTCACCGCCCTGCGCTTCACCAAGTACAACCAGTATGAGTCCATGATCCTGCCCATGGTGAAGTATCTGGAGAGCCACAACGTCCGGTTCCATTATGGCGTGCAGGTCACCAACGTGGAGTTCGACTGCTCCGATCCCGCCCACAAGCTGGCCAAGCGCATCGATGTCATCGAGAACAACGAGCCCGGCGCCATCGACCTTACGGAGAACGATCTGGTGTTCATCACCAACGGCGGCTGCGTGGAGAACTCCTCCATGGGCAGTCAGGATAAGCCCGCCGCCTACAACACCGAGCTGAAGCCCGGCGGCGGCTGGGATATGTGGCGCAAGATCGCCGCACAGGACCCTGCCTTTGGCCATCCCGACAAGTTCTGCCATGACCCCGAGCAGACCAACTGGATGAGCGCCACCGTGGAGACTTTGGACCAGAAGATCATCCCCTATATCAAGAACATCTGCAAGCGCGACCCCTTCACCGGCCATGTGGTCACCGGCGGCATCGTCACCGTCAAGGACTCCTCCTGGCTGATGAGCTGGACCATCAACCGCCAGCCCCAGTTCCGCGACCAGCCCAAGGACCACTGCCTGGTGTGGGTGTACTCCCTGTTCACCGACAAGCCCGGTGACTATGTGAAAAAGCCCATGCGGGCGTGCACCGGCAAGGAGATCTGCATGGAGTGGCTGTACCACATCGGCGTGCCCGAGGATCAGATTGAGGATCTGGCGTCCAACAGCGCCAACACCGTACCCGTGATGATGCCCTATATCGATGCGTTCTTCATGCCCCGCGCCTACGGCGACCGGCCCAATGTGGTGCCCGACGGCAGCGTGAACTTCGCCTTCCTCGGTCAGTTTGCCGAGACGCCCCGCGACACCATCTTCACCACCGAGTATTCCATGCGGACCGGCATGGAGGCCGTCTACACCCTGCTGAACGTGGACCGCGGCGTGCCCGAGGTCTGGGGCAGCGTCTATGACGTCCGCGACCTGCTGAACGCCACCGTAAAGCTGCGGGACGGCAAGAAGGCCACCGACATGGAGCTGGGCCTGATGGAAAAGCTGGCCGTCAAGAAGCTGCTGGGCAAGATCGAAAACACCGATATCGAAAAGCTCCTGAAGGAATACCACGTCATCTGACATCCCCCAGCTCAACCCCCCAAACAATAAATATCCCCCGGCCTAGCCGGGGGATATTTATTGCGTTCAGTTATACTCCCGCACCACGGCGGTGACCTTGCCCAGCAGCGTGGCCTCGCGGCCGTCGATGGGCCGGTAGTTCTCGTTCTCCGGCAGCAGCCACACCTCGCCGTTCCGGCGGCTCAGCCGCTTCACCGTGGCCTCGTCCCCCAGCAGCGCCACCACGATCTCGCCGTTGTGTGCCGTGGGCTGGCGGTGCACCACCACCAGGTCGTCCGGCAGGATGCCCGCGTTCAGCATGGACTCGCCCCGCACCCGCAGGGCAAAGTACTCCCCCTCGCGTCCGCCGGTGTCGAAGGTCAGATAGTCCTCAATGCACTCCTCCGCCAATATGGGGCTGCCCGCGGCCACGCTGCCCACCACGGGGATGCGGTCCGCCGCCGGCGCCGCCTCCTCCTGTACCGGCGCGCCGTCAGGCATTTCCCCCTGCATGGGCTGCGCCAGCGTCAGGGCCCGGCCCTTGCCGGCCCCCTTGGTCAGCACGCCCAGCTCCTCCATATGCTTCAGGTGGAAATGCACCGTGGACGGCGATTTCAGTCCCACCGCCTCGCCGATCTCCCGCACCGAGGGGGGATACCCCTGCTCCCGCAGTGCCTGGGCGATGTAGTCGTAGATCTTCTGCTGCATTCTGGTCATCTTCGCCATAGCCATGCCCCTTTCACGCGCCCCGTGTCGGCGCAGGTCCGTTTTTTGTATGTGCGCCGCGTCCGCTGTTCTTCCGGCTCTATTATATCACACCCTTTCGCGCATTGCAACATTTGTTCTATTTCTTTTTGCAGTTTTTTCTGAGGCTGCAGCAAAGACGACCGTGAAGTAACACAAAAGCAATGAAAGAAATCCCGTTTCAACGGGCATTTCACTCTTGACAAGGACCGGCGGTATATAGTATAATGATTTTCGCTGACACGGTGACATAGCCAAGTGGTAAGGCAAGGGTCTGCAAAACCCTCATTCCCCGGTTCAAATCCGGGTGTCACCTCCA
>CDZH01041671.1_pt1 | contig 11800 bp, 5 predicted proteins | sample 557721 | NCBI WGS metagenome assembly CDZH01 (sample SAMEA3182062, study PRJEB8094) | gut metagenome | biome: human; feature: gut; material: Stool; isolation source: human stools | place: Canada | collected 2013-01-14
TACCAGAACAAAAGTCCGGAACAGAAACGATCGCCGTAATCCAATTTATTATAATTCCATACTTCCCAGATACTCTTAGAATTCATAGCACCCAGCAGTTGTCCTTTTTGGGCAAACTCATCAATGGAAGATGACTTTCCATAGTTATTTACCAAATCAGTATACATGGTAGTCATCAGGTGAAAACCATTTCCATCCAGATAATCCCACACTTCCTTATTGATAGGCCAAAGGTCTTTCTCATCCATCATCTCACGAAGGATTTCCACTGTGGGAAGTGTAGGAGCACCATATTCAGGATTGAAACCATCGACACGGCTTCCACGCGGAGATGCCGTATTCTCATAGTGCTGCATCGGATTCACTTGCTTGTAAGGACTTCCGTCATGTACTCCGGCACATTCGGACTGCATCTGATAACCTCGCGTACCATCCAGTTTATTCAATAATTCAGGGGTACCGGTAACCTCAGTACTCTCATTGGAAGCCACATAATAAGCCAAGGAAGGATGATTACGAATACGCTTCACGGTAGACTCCACATTATTCAGATAGTTGCCCTTATCGTGCGGATGGCGTGTATCACCTGTCATCCAGAATTCCTGCCATACCAATAATCCCATCTCGTCACACAACTGGAAGAAATAGTCAGATTCAGCAATTCCCCCTCCCCACATACGTAAAAGGTTGACTCCTGACTGGAGGCTATATCTCAATTCAGCATAAGTACGTTCATCGGAAGTTCTCAACATAGCCTCCGGTATCCAGTTTGTTCCACGGATAAAAAGACGTTTACCATTTACATAGAAGACACGTGATTTATCAGGTGTATTCGTATCAGAAGTAATTTCACGAATACCAAACTTCGTTTTTACCGAATCACACACCACTCCATCGATGGATACGGTCATTTTCAGCTCATACAGGTTCTGAGGCCCTTTATTCACAGGCCACCATAAGCGGGGAGCGTTAATCACCAATTGCGGGAACTCTTCTGGAGAGAAAGACAAAACTTTCTCTTCTCCACGCATAACTTTAACTTTTTTCTCGAAAGTTATATTTTCACCAAGAATCTCACCCTTCACCGTGCAATTAATAGGGTTAAAACCTGTTGTCGGATTCACAACTTCCACCGATACAAATTCGCGTGCCTGGTCGTAACCGGGTTTGCGTAATTCCGATTTCACGAAAGGATGACGCAATGCCACTTTACCGGTAGAATAGAGAGAAATATTCTTCCAGATTCCTGTATTACGGTCGCGAATGCCATCCATAAAAGTGAAGTCCCAACCCACAGTCATCAGCATGGTAGTATTCAATCCAATGTTTCCGTTTCCACCATTATGGAATTCGCCTACTGCTCCCCAGGATTTTGGTTTAGCACTGCCCGGAACATCCACCGGATATACTTTTATAGCCAACGCATTGCTCTTGTCTATTTTTACAAAGCTGGTCACATCAATATAATCCTGCAAAAACATGCCCTTAATCGTGCTTAGCAGGTTTCCATTCACCCACACCTCAGCACGATAGTTAATGCCATCCAGTTGTAACCAGACATGCTTGCCTTCAAATGATTTAGGAACTGTAAATTCAGTCCTGAACCAATAGGTATAGAAATCACGTCCGGTTTCAGAAATATCCGGTATTAATTTAGATTCGATTTTATTATTGATACCATAATAAGGCTCAGGATATTTTTGGTTGTACACCAATGAATTCAGAACCGTACCGGGCACAATGGCAGGCAACCAATTTGTTGTCGGATAATCAGACAAAGATACTTTCTCTCCGGGATCTGTTACGTCTCCCGCCTTCATCATTTTCCACTGATAGCCCCCATTATGGGTAATATCCGAGTCAAGCCAGATGCGTTCAGAGCCTCTGGCATCATTCACTTGCGTTTGTCCGGTTACTACTGTCGAATAGGAAAACAACAGTAAAACAAAGGTAAGGGCTTTGGCCCAACTGCTTATATTCATTTTATAAGTATAAATAAGGTTTCGATATAAGATTACTAAAATAACAGAAATTATTCTTCTAAAAGCGCAACAGCACACCAAAGGTAAGGAGCTTGTCCATGATAATCGCCTACATTTTGTTTACGATCATAGTAGTATTGCTTATCGTTCTTTTTATTGGTGCCCTCGCAAACTGATTTTACATTGTTGTTCTCATCTATGTACTTCACCATAGCCATCCATGCCTTGCGGGCAGCAGGTGCATATTCTTTAGCATCCAGCCAGCCATTCTTCACACCCTTAATGAAAGCGAAAGTGAACATGGCAGACCCTGAGGTTTCAATCCAGCAATCAGGATGATCCAACAACTGATGCCACAAGCCATTGGAAGACTGATACTTTTTCAGGCTTTTCATCATAGTGCGATAGCCATGCAGGATGCGTGGACGGTATTCACTATCTTCGGGCAAACTACTCAACAGCTCTGCCATACCGGCAGCCATCCAGCCATTACCTCTACCCCAATAGAAAGGAACATCCGGTGCATGATAGAAAAGACCATTCGGACACTGCAATTCATCCAGATACATCACCATTTCTCTGGCAGCACGATCTATATATTTACGATCACCGGTAACTCTATAAGCCTGAGTCTGTACAATCGTAATCATATACATATCGTCAATCCACAAACGAGTTTGCCAGGAATATCCTTTCTGATCCCATTCTTTTTCTTTGGGTTTTGCATTTTCAGGAAGTTGCCATTGAGTATCGGCATAAGGAAGGCCCAAATCCAAATAACGTTGATCTTTTGTTATCTTATACAGTTCCAGAGGTAAACTGCCAAACATATTCACATCCACATGATTCTTGATAGGCAACAGAGCTTTTTCCGTCGTAAACAGAAGTTCAAATCTGTTCTGTAAAAGCTTCACAAGCTCTTGATCATTGGTGAGTGCGGCAAATTTCAATCCACCATTCCAGGTAAAAGTCTCCGGATAGCTAATCCATTTTCCGATATGAAGCATATGCTTTCCATCTACAAAATGATATGCCAGACGTTTACCTACTTCTTTGGGAGTATATCCTTCAGGAAAATCGGTCAACAAACTTGTCTGGGCAAACACCAACTGAAAAGGAAGCAAAAACAGTAATAATAACGACTTCTTACACATAAGGTTAATTTTTTATTTATTAGACATTAAGAAATACATAATTGTTATCATGGTATATCTCTTACGAGATGGTTACAAAGATAGCACGCAGCATCTTCTCAATAGAGAAGAAGCATTCCAATAAATAGAAAAAACATCTCAAAATCGCATAAAAGTCACAATTTTATTCCCAATAAAAGCACTATCCCCCTTATCCGGCAAAATCTTTCGGAAGTACTCCAAATTGTTTCAGGAAACATTTAGAGAAATACGAAGAAGAACTAAACCCTACCATATAACAGATTTCATTAATACGACTTTCACCTTCTTTTAATAACTGGGCAGCACGTTTCAAACGTTCTATACGCAAATATTCGTTCGGGCTCAAATCCAATACCCCTTTCATTTTACGGTAGAAACTGGAACGGCTCATATTCAGACTTTCTGCCATATCATCCATACTAAATTCTTGGTTCGACAAGTTAGAAAGAATAATCTCATTCAATTTCTTGATGAATTCTTCATCAGCCTTGGTCAGTGCCATTGTATTGACTGCTACAAAAGGAGATTTAGCAAAATCCCGGCGAAGCTTTTCCCGATTGTTTATCAGATTAGAAACCACAGCCAAAAGATATTCCGGTGAAAAAGGTTTCTCAATATACGAGTCCGCCCCTAATTCCATACCCTCAATCTTAGACTGAATATTAGTCTTAGCCGTCAAGAGTATAACAGGAATATGACTATAACCCACATTTGACTTTATTGTCTTGCACAATTCAAAACCATCCATTAACGGCATGACAACATCACTCACCACCAGATTCACAAAATTACCATCCAATGCTTCCAATGCCTCTCTACCATTAGTTGCCGTAACTACAGCATATTGGGATGACAACTGACGTTCGATGAAAGCGAGCATTTCCGGGTTATCTTCTACAACCAAAACCATATGCTTGCTTTCTTTTGATTGTTTTCCCTCCGATTTATCATCCGAATATTGCTCACCAGATGCTTCTGTTTGTAACTCTGCATCCATATTCTCCATATCAGAGTCTAAAGTAATCACCGTATCCTGAATAATAGGAAGTGTCAGGACAAAGACATTGGCATCTTCACCCGGAGCCATAACCAGGGTCCCACGATGGAGTTCTGCCAGAGAACGGGAAAGAGCTAAGCCAATACCCGCACCTGTAGCAAGCTTTCCTTCCTCCTTCTGACTGAAACGAACAAAAGGCTGAAAAATCTCCTCTTTCATTTCATCGGGAATAATAACTCCATCATTCTTTGTCACTACATAAAATGCCTGTATCTCTATATCTACTTCCAACTTAATATGCATATAGCTATCGGCGTACTTCATCCCATTATTCAAAAGATTACTGATAATCTTCGTAAATGCTTCACGATTCACATGGGCGCAGAAATTTTCTTCAGGCAACTCCAGATTAAAATCAAGACCTTTCTGACGTGAAAGAGAACTAAAACGCATATAAGTTTCTTTCAAGATATTGGTAATATCACATTTAGTAAAGTTCAAGCTATAACCCTGACTCTCTACTTTCCTGAAGTCCAGGAGCTGATTTGTAAGGTTCAGTAATCTTTCCGTATTATGTTGCATAATATTCAGATCCTCGTGAGTCTCCGGGTCCAAATGCTTTTTCAAAAGAATATTCTCCAAAGGCCCTTTAATCAACGTTAGCGGAGTCCGGATTTCATGTGCCACATTGGTAAAGAAATCTATTTTAGCGTTATAAATCTCGCGTTCTTTTTCCTGCTCAAACTTCTCGAGTTGACGGCGATGCTGCCTGCTGCTGCGCTGCCTGAAATAGCAAAAGGCATATACAGAACCGACAATAAACAACAATATATAAATGCAATATGCCCAGAACGAAAGATAAAAAGGAGGAAGAATATGAATATATAGCAAATGTTCTTCAGGCCCCCAAATACCATCACTATTAGACGCTTTCACACGGAACACATAATCACCATGCCATAAATTGGAATAAGTGACAATAGGGCTTTCGCCCACAGTAATCCAGTCTTTATCAAAGCCATCCAACCTATACATCAGCTTATTCATTTTCGGCACCTGATATCCAAGGGCTGCAATACGGAAAGAAAATGAGTTTTGATTAGCCTGAAGAGTGATACTATCCGAGAAAGTGATGCTCTTTTCAAGAGGAGTATTTTCTTCATCTGCGCGGACTTCTTTATTGAACAGCATGAAATCTGTAATCACTACCGGTGGCAAGCTTTTATTCTCAGTAAATGTTTTGGGATTAAATACTACAAAACCATCAATACTACCCAGATAAATAGCGCCCGTTTCATCCTTATAACTGGAACGGTAGTTAAATTGATCACCAAGCAAGCCATTGGCCGTTGTATAACCCTTTACCTGTTTTGTTTCGGGATTAAAGCGTACTAACCCGCTATTCGTTGTCAGCCAGAATAATCCTTCTGCATCCTCTACAATTTGATAAATCACATCATTGGGCAGGCCATTGGATGAATTATAGCTGGTAAAGGTCTCCGTTTCGGGATGGAACAAGCAGAATCCTCCCCCTTGTGTAGTCAACCAGATTTGCCGATGTGAATCTTCAAAAATACTCAAAACTTTGTCATAAGGAAGACTCTCTTTATTACTTTCATTATGCACGTAGTTCTTCCATTTTTTTTCATTGACATTGTAGCAATAGGCACCATTCACATAGGTAGCTAACCATAAATTGCCACCCGAATCCTCTTTTATATCATATACAAACCTACCGGCCAACTCCTCTATTCTGTCAAAATCATCTGTCTGTTCATTATACCTCAACAGTCCGAACATGGTTCCCAGATAAATATCTCCTGTTGTTGTTCTGCAAATAGCAAAGATACTATTGTCTATCAACGAACGGGGGGAAGCATTTTTCTGATAAGTTTTCAAGATATTCCCGGTATTGGTATCTACGATTTTCAATCCTTTAGAAAATGTTCCAACCCACAACTTATCGCCAACCATACATAAGCCATGAATATTGGTAAATCCGGAACTGGGTGCAAAGAAAGAAAATGTTTTTGTCTTCGGATCAAAACGATTCAAACCACCATCCTCAGTACCAACCCATAATATCCCTTTATTATCCTCGCAGAACTCACGTACCCGCTTACCATGCAAATTATTATCCCCATCTTTCGGATAATATTTCTCAAAGTAGGTGTAAGACTTTGGATAATAGTCTACTCCTCCAAAATATGAGCCTACCCAGATACCACCTTCACTATCCTCACATAGCGAATAAACAGCATTATCAGACAAAGAATAAGGATCATCTTTAGAACTATGCAAGTGCACATACTTATTTGTGCGAAGATTATAAATATAGACTCCCGATTCTGTACCAATCCACAATTCATTATCCGAATTGACGAGCAAATCCCGGCTATATACCATTTCACCGGTTTCATCCATCAACAATAAACTCCGTAAATTACCGGAGGTAAGGTTCAATTCCTGAACCCCTTTTCTTATGGAACTGATATAGATACAATTATAGGCTCCCGGCACAATCTTCATGATGACGTCATCTTTAAAAACTTCTTCACCATCCTTCGGGGAAAGATAAGGATGAAGTGTTTTTAAATTATCCTTAGAATAGAACAAACCACTGCCGTAGAATCCAACCCAAATAGTCCCACTATTATCAGAAGTTACACTCTGAACATTGGCTGAGAAGCTGTTCAATGTATAGTTGTGAAGCTGTTCTTTTTGCGGATCATAGCAGAATAGCCCTTGTGTTTCAACAGCTATCCAAACCCGTCCTTCCTTATCTCCCGAAATTGCAGAAACAGTCCGGTCGATTTGGATGTTTTCCTTACTTTGCAAGTTAAAAGGAGCAAAGATCTCGCGGGCAGGATAATAAATATACACTCCGGCATCCGTACCAACCCAGATATTCCCTTTTTTATCTTCATAAAGACAAGTTACGAAATTGTTCCCCAAACTATGATTGTCGTTCATATCACGCTTGAAGTTTCGGAACGACATACCGTCATATCTACTCAGTCCCCCCTTAGTACCGAACCACATAAATCCCTTTTTATCCTGCATGATCGCATTGACTGTAGTTTGGGATAATCCATCCTTAATGCTAAGATTTTTGAAATAGTAATGTTCGTCTGCTGCTTGTGTCCAACAAACGATATAGCAAAGAAAACTAATAAGGGCTATTATTCTCTTCCTCATTTTTGTGTTTTTTGATAGATTCGCACGTCAAATATAGCTCAATCTGATGACAAACGATAGCAGAAATACTTCAATAAATAAAAAATTCGTCTCTTTAATACTTTAAAAAATGTAGGAAACCGTCGTTTATGAAAAGACTTCGATGAAAATAGCCCATTTCATCGAAGTAGGTTCTCTGCCACAATGCTGTTTGAACTTCTTTCATTGCCCAATAAGACCCTCTTCATTGCCTATTTTTTATTCGTTCCACTATAGTGGAACGCAAGGATAACTATAGCGTTCCTTACGAACCACTATAGTAAGACGTAAAGTATACTATAGTAGAACGAATAAAAAGTGCCTAGTAAGCTATATCCCAATAGGCAGGCGGTGAAATAAAAGATGCCTGTAAGAGTTATTGCTATAATAGAAGAAAATAGTCGGCTTAATTCATAACCGTGCAGTCATGAATCACTCGGAAAAATGATAATTATAAGGATTCCGTTTGAAATGATAACGATGTCGGGGCAGTGGCAATGGATCCTGCAAACGCAATTCCCAAGCCACCAGTTTTGTCAACAACTCATTCTGCTTATTTACAAACTTTGAGTTTCCAAACAGGTTATTAATTTCATACGGGTCTTTCTTCAGATTATACAGTTCTCCCCTTCCATAACTGTTCATGACCAGTTTCCAGTCGCCCATACGCACCATTCGGGAAGTTCCGCTCTGAGTCCAGGTATTCAGTTCGTCAAAACGAGCCACTTTATCATGTCCCAGCGCACCTTCCTGCTCAAAAGTCAGTTTATCATCCAAAGGCACATCCTCACCACCGAAGCCCAACTGCACAACTATACTTGAAAACTCCTCTTTCGGGTATTTCTTACCTGTCAGCATCGGCCACAAACTCCGTCCCTGCACACCTACAGGTATAGAATCACCTATCACCGTACAAAAAGTAGGGAAAAGATCTGCCAATGAAACATGCGCATCTATCGCTTTAGCCTGTTTCTTTATCTGATAACCGGCCCAAACCATTGGTATACGGGTCAGGGACTCGGACAAGCCTGCTCCTTTGCGAATTAAGCCGTATTCACCGCAATAATCACCATGGTCAGACAGAACTACAATGATTGTTTTCTCAAAAAGTCCTTTTTCTTTCAAGTCCTCAATCAGTCGCTTTATCTGATCATCTATAAGGCGAATCATTCCCATATAATTTCCCCTTAATCGAGGTATATCTTTCTCTAGATCAGGACAAGAAGCATCTTCCAGTTCTGCCAGTATCTGGTACTTCTCCCCTTTCCTCAATGCATCCTGACGTGAAGTCTTCACTGGCGGAAGCTTATCCGGTGCAAACATCGAGTAATAAGGTTCACAGACTTGATAGGGATTATGTGGTTCGGGAAATGAAACCCAGACAAAGAACGGATTATCCTTCTGGCTGTCGATCCATTCTATAGCTTCATCCACTATTCTTGCGGGCTGTTGGTCCTTGACAGGTATAGGCGAAGGTTCCAGACACTGTCCGACAGACTCTTTAAAGAATTCGGAAACGGCACGTTCTCCCTCCGTCACCGGCTTATTCTTTCCCCAGTGAGAATATTCAGACCAGAAATCCATATCTTTCGAACTCAAATAGCCATGATTCTTACCCACTAAAGCAGTCTTATAATGGTTCTCCTTCAAAACAGTTACCAAATCTTTTGCATAGTGTACATCACGTACATTGTGATTCGTACGCACATGAGTAGCACTGGGGAAACGGCCTGTAAACATAGAACAACGTGCTGGACTGCTGGCAGGCATAACCGTATACGCTTTATCAAACCAGGCATTTTGGTACGCCAATTCATCGACGTACGGAGTGATTTCCATCGGAAAACCTTCACGCCCACACAAATCCGCGCGCTGCTGATCTGTCATTATCACCACAATATTGGGCTTATCTGTCTGAGCGTACAAGGACAAGCCTACCCCCTGGAGAATAACTCCTGAAAAGAGATACTTTCTTAAATCCATAACTATCTATTTTAAGTATAAGTTCCACAAACGAATAATTTCCTCTTTCACATCACTTTAAACGTATGCGAAAATAAGTCTTTTATTAGTACTCAGGTAAAATAACACATATACTTCATAATCCCAATAAAGAGATTATGAAGTATATAAATTAAAGTGGCTTTTTCAGCCAACTATGAAGAATAGAATATTTTATTCGCTCAGCAACGCATAAGCACACCAAATAATGGGAGCTTGCCCATGATAATCACCTGTAATGCGGGGACGATCCAGATAATACTGGTGGCTGTTCTTCTTGCCTGTACCGATGCAAACTTCCATCAAGTCATTGTTATCATCAAGATAGTTGCAAAGTCCCAACCATGCACGGCGGGCAATCGGTCCATATTCATCCTTGTCCAGCCATCCGTTCTTCACACCCAAAATCATGGCATACGTAAACATTGCCGAACCGGAAGTTTCCGTCCAGCAGTCCTTTTCGTCAATCAACTGGTTCCAGAGTCCATCTTCATTCACATATTTCTTCAGGTTCTCCATCATCAAGCGATATCCTTTGAGGATGCGTTGACGGTTAGGATCGTTTTCAGGAAGGTTGAAAAGCAATTCCGTCATACCAACAGCCATCCAGCCATCGCCACGTCCCCAATAGAAGGGCACATCGGGCGCATGATAAAAGAGGCCGTTCTCACGCTGAATCTCATCCAGATAAAGCACCATTTCCTTGGCAGCGCGGTTGATGTATTTTTTATCTCCCGTTACGTGATAGGCTTCGGCTTGCACAATGGTAATCATATACATATCATCAATCCAAAGGCGGGTCTGCCAGGAATATCCTTTCTTATGCCATTTACGTTCTTCATCGTTTGCCTTCTCAGGAAGAATCCACTGCGTATCGGCATACGGTAATCCCAGTTCTTTATAGCGCTCGTCCTTCGTCATGCGATACAGTTTCAGAGGCAGACAACCGAACATATTCTGGTCTACATGAATCGGAGGAGGAAGCAAGTCTTTCTCCAGATGGAACAACAGCTCAAAACGCTCTCTCAGTTTCTTGGTAAGTTCCTTGTCATTCGTCATTTCGGCGAACCGGAGCGCTCCATACCAGGTGCAAACTTCAGCATAATGTATACCTCTGTCTCCATAAAGTTGGTGTTTGGTCTCCATCAAGCGACTGCTTACCTTTTTCCCTACGATTTTGGGATTTGCTCTTACAGGGAAATTACTGAAATAATCTTGTGCGGTGATGGTACTTGTCATTACAAATACAGCCACAACAAATAGATAAATGAAACGATAATCTCTCTTCATAATTCTTATAGTCTTTAAATGAATAATTAATTTGCTCAGTTGTCTTATCATTTTCTTACGGAAAATTTATATATGCAATGGCTATCATATTTCTCTCCCGGTTTCAATAATGCTGACGGCCATTCCGGTTTATTAGGAGTATCGGGATATTTCTGAGTTTCCAAACAAACGGAAGCACGATGACCATATACGATGCCTTTCTTTCCCTTTACCGTACCATCAAGGAAGTTGCCGGCATAAATCTGAATTCCCGGTTCGTTCGTGTAAACATCGAGTACGATACCAGTTTTAGGAGATTCGAGAGTAGCACATTTCTGAGAAATATCCCCTTTTGTATTGAGTACCCAGTTATGATCGTAACCTTTACCATACTTCTATTGAATAAAATCATTATTAATGCGTGCTCCGATGGCCGTAGGTTGACGGAAATCCATGTCTGTATTTTCTACAGGAGCAATCTCACCGGTAGTCATAAAAGTACTGTCCACAGGAGTATATGCATCAGCATTAATGGTCAGTAGATAATCCGAGTTGTCTTTGGAAGGATCACCATCCAGGTTGAAATATGAATGATTAGTCAGGTTAACAACCGTAGTACGATCCGTTTCGGCACTATAATGAATATCGATGGCATTATCATCTGTCAGTGAGAAAGTGACCTTACAAGTCAAATTACCCGGAAATCCCTCTTCCCCATCTTTTGATAAATAGCTCAATTCCAAAACCTGATCACTCAGCTGATGTGCATTGAAAACCCGGAAGTCAAAGCCTTTAGAACCACCATGTAGGCAGTGGCCATAGTTATTCCGTGGCAATTGATATTCTACACCGTCTATGGTAATCTTACCCTGGTTAATGCGATTACCATAACGTCCGATGGTAGCACCAAAATTCGTAGGAAGTTTCACGTAATCCTGAATAGAATCGAGTCCTAATACAACATCACGCATAACTCCATCTTTATCCGGTACCATTACTGATACAATACGTCCACCAAAGTTTGTAATACAAACTTCCATACCATTTTTATTCTTTAGAACAAACAAGTCTGTCTGTTTGCCATCCACTTCCATACGGAAATCAGCCGGATTCAACCCTGAAGCAGTCTTTTCACTGACCTGCTTACTTGTACAGGCTGA